>Ga0172382_10002714_pt1 | contig 29042 bp, 29 predicted proteins | sample Leawel138RmetaG_FD_122245 | JGI IMG/M metagenome (GOLD analysis project Ga0172382, IMG submission 122245) | Leachate microbial communities from a municipal landfill in Southern Ontario, Canada - Leachate well 138R metaG | ecosystem: Engineered > Solid waste > Landfill > Unclassified | place...
AAGGTTTCGGGCTGGCAGGTAGAGGTCGCGCCTCCTAATCATGATACCGGAGGGATTTATGAATCCTACGGCCGGGGCTGGCTGGCTCAGATCCCGGATGAAAAGGAGAATATTTTAAAGATGGGGAAATGGAACACCATGAAGATCCGTGTAGAGGGGGGGCATGTTACCACCTGGCTTAACGGAAAGCAGATGGTTGATCTGGTTGATGAAAAAATTGCTGAAGGGAAAGGATCGATAGCATTACAAATACATTCAGGTGGCGGCATTAAGGTGAGCTGGAAAAATTTAAAAATCCGGGAGCTTTAGGTTCAGTCGGCTGGCTTTATTTGTTTTTATACATTTCGTAGTAATATTTGATGGACGCTCTTACCTCATATTCGGTGGCGGTATAGGGTAATATATTTTGCGCATTGAACCATACCATAAAGGAGTCAGCTTCGGCTTCGTTTGTGTGGGTGAGTTTCATCACCATTTCCTTGTTATAGTTCAATGAGTGCATTTCCCAATTACGTTGCAGGAGCATGGCTTCGCGAACTTCTCTTTTTTCTTTTTCTTTTCCGCTGAGGTAATATTGCCAAAAGGATACCGGGTTGAAAAGTGCAGTCAGTATGGGTGGTTTCTCATGGAAAGCATTCCCGCGCAATTCAGGTGAAATATCTACCGGCTTCCCTGTTCCCAGGTTCATTTCCAGTTTGGGGCTTTCGCCTTTTACTTCCACTTCGTTTACCGGATAACTACGGGGGTTCATGGTGAATGATAATGTTTCCTGTCCCATGTAGCCGACAGGAAGGTAAATTACTTCATTCTGAAATCCAATGGATGTAACAGTCAGGCTGTCGATGTTGAGTACATCGAGTATAAAATAGCCATCGCTGTTAGTAATGGTGCCACTCCTGTCGCGGTTGTTAAAGACGTTGGCATAAGGAACTGCAGTACTGTCTGCAATACTGATAATCCTGCCTTTTAACCGAATCAGGATTGGATCGATCAGTCCGGGATCGGTCTGTGCCAGGCTTTTTTGCCCGGCAACCCATATGATAAACAGTCCGGTAATTAAAATGAATCTCATCCTTATATGAATTGACTTCAAAAATATGGAAAAGATTTCTTACCTGTATGATCTGCCCATATTTTGCTTGTATTTTAACAAGTTTTAATTCAGTATAATGATTGGACGTCCCGTAATGATGTGGATTCTTATCGTTTGCCGGCTGAGGTTTTCGAAATGATTTGCCAAACGGTTTATAAAAAGATTATTTTGGGCACCAATCATTTCAGTTGGTCGTCTGTTTTAACGCAGATATCCTATCTTCCAGCACTTTAATATTTGCTTGGGCGTCAGCTTGTTTGGCTTTTTCTTTTGCTACTACCTCTTCCGGTGCCTGATGAACAAAACGTTCGTTTCCCAGCTTTTTCATCACAGAGTTCAGGAAACCCCTGGCGTAATTTAATTCTTCTTCCAATTTTTTCAACTCTTCTTTGGCATCAATAAATTCATGGGTTGGGACAAAGAAGTTGGTTGATTTTACCCGAAACGAAGCAGCTCCTTTTACCTCTTCGGCTACCTGGTCGAATGTTGAAAGGTTTGCCAGCTTTATTAAAACCGGAGCGAATTGAGTTTCGAATCCTTTGTCGCCCTGTTGGATTTTCAGTTCGAGGATTTCTTTGTTGGGGATGTTTTTTTCTTTTCTGATGTTTCGTATTCCTGAGATGGTTTCTTTTATATTTTCAAATGCTTCGAGCAGTTTCGGATTGTATTGTTTCACTTCCGGAGTCCGGCTGATCATGATGCTTTCCCCCCGTTTCCGTTCTTTCAGCATTTGCCAGATTTCTTCTGTAATGAATGGCATGAAGGGGTGCATCAGCCTGAGTAACTGGTCGAACAGGTTTAATACTTCCTCATATGTTTTTTGATCGATAGGTTGTTGGTATGAAGGTTTTACGATTTCCAGGAGCCAACCCGAAAATTCATCGCGCACGGTAGTATAAACTGTCATCAATGCTTCAGAGATGCGGAATTGGTCAAACTGTGTATTGAGTATTTCTGTGACCAGGCTGAGTTTATTTTGGAACCACAACAGGCCTAGTTTTGAGTGTTCCGGTTGTTCCAGTTCTGGAACTACCTTCCAGTTTTTAACCAGGCGGAATGCGTTCCAAATTTTTGTTGCAAAGCCTGCTCCCTGCCGGGGCAGGTTCTCGTCGAACAGCAGATCACCGCCGGCGGGAGAGCACAGCAACATACCCACACGTACCCCGTCGGCACCATATTTGGTAATAAGATCGAGCGGATCGGGAGAGTTACCCAGTGATTTTGACATTTTCCGGCGTTGGGAATCCCTCACCATGCCTGTGAAATATACGTTTTTAAAAGGAAAATTCTGGCGGTATTCATAACCTGCTATAATCATCCTGGCCACCCAGAAAAAAATAATATCGGGGGCTGTTACCAGGTCGGTTGTGGGGTAGTAATAGTTAATTTCGTCATTTTCCGGATAACGGATTCCGTCGAACACCGAAATAGGCCACAACCAGCTTGAGAACCAGGTATCCAGCACATCTTCATCCTGTTTCAGGTCATTGGGTGAAAGGTCTGTATTCCCTGTTTTTCTGATGGCTAATTCCATAGCCTGTTCCTGGGTTTCGGCACAAATAAGGTCTCCGCCGGGTAAATAGTATACAGGTATGCGATGTCCCCACCAAAGTTGACGGCTTATACACCAATCCTTGATATTGCTCATCCAGTGACGATAGATATTTTTGAATTTTCCCGGATGAAACCGGATATTATCATTCAGCACATTTTCCAATGCCGGTTTTACCAGTTCCTCCATTTTAAGGAACCATTGTGTGGAGAGTTTGGGTTCAATGATCACATCGGTACGCTCCGAGAAACCTACTTTGTTTGTATAATCTTCAATTCGGGCCAGGTTACCCTCTTTCTCCAATTGGGGGATAATTTTCTCACGAACAACAAACCGGTCTTCGCCGATAAATAATTCGGCAGCCTGGCTCATGGTTCCGTTATCGTTAAAAATATCGATGGAAGGAAGTTGATGTTTCAGTCCGATTTCGTAGTCGTTGATGTCGTGAGCCGGTGTTATTTTCAGGCAACCGGTACCGAACTCCATATCCACGTATTCATCTTCAATAATTGGTATTGGCCGGTTGATGAGGGGCACCAGCACTTTTTTCCCCTTCAGATGGGAGAACCGTTTGTCGGCTGGATGAACACAAATTGCGGTATCTCCCAGGATTGTTTCCGGACGTGTTGTGGCAATAGTAACAAATCCCTCTTCCCCTTCTATTTTATATTTCAGGAAGTAGAGTTTTGATTTTACTTCTTTATAGATGACCTCTTCATCTGAAAGAGCTGTTTTGGCTGCGGGGTCCCAGTTTACCATACGTACGCCGCGATAGATTAGCCCTTTATTATACAGATCAACAAATACTTTTATAACAGATTCACTTCTGGCTTCGTCCATTGTAAAAGCCGTGCGGCTCCAGTCGCACGAAGCTCCCAGTTTTTTTAACTGTTCCAGGATGATACCCCCATGCTTATGTGTCCAGTCCCAGGCGTGTTTCATAAATTCTTCACGGGTAAGACTGAATTTTGCTATTCCCTCTTCCCGCAGTTTGTTCACTACTTTGGCTTCCGTAGCAATGGAGGCATGGTCGGTTCCTGGTACCCAGCAGGCATTTTTCCCGGTCATTCGCGCACGTCTTACCAGGATGTCCTGGATCGTATTGTTAAGCATGTGACCCATGTGTAAAACACCTGTAACATTCGGAGGAGGAATAACAATGGTGTATGGTTCCCGCTCATCGGGTTCTGAATGAAAAAGGTTTTGTTCAGTCCAGTATTTATACCATTTTTTTTCTACCTCAGCCGGGGAGTACTTGCTAGGAATTTCCATATTCAATGATTCAAAATTTTATAAAAAATTTGGAGTGCAAATGTACAATGAAAAGTTTAAAAGAAAAATTACGAAAACAGGTAAAAAAAAGGCGCTTCAAAAAGAAGCGCCCCAGGTTTGGAAAATTGAACATGTTAATTGCCCCATGTTTTTTCCGTTGAGGCAATCGAAACAAACTGAACATTGTAATTTTTATTGCCTGAGGTTGCGTCCGATTCATAAAGAATGGCAACTACCTCCAACTTATATTCTTCTCCGTTAGTGGCTTTTTTGCCTGGATCGATCCATCCTGAATCGCTTAATCCAAATGAGTATTCCGTATCTTCGTTATCAATTTCCTGGCTCATGAATATCATCTTGTCAGCATCATCGTACAGGCGAATAAAATAACCATCGGCTGATTCAACATGTATCCATTCGATATTTAATTTTCCGTTATCAAAAAAGGTTGTATCGATGTAAACTGCAGCCAGTTCCTTTTCTTCAAGTTTATCTATTATATTTCGGGGAGTTTCATCTTTTTGTGTGCTTGAAATTTTAAAGTTATAATCTCCTGATGGAGGAATAGTGTCACTGTAATCGTTTAGTTCCGGTGAAAGTTTATATACTCTATTGTTTGATTCTTCTGCTTCCAATTTCCATTCACCGTTGTCAGGTCCACTCACCAGTACCGAATCGAGGTCTTTATTAGCCAGTACCCAGAATGAAATTCCATACATTTCAACATCGTCCTGAACAATTTTCTGGATAAACACATCGGGTATGGCATCTAAGGGTGCCGGTTCGGGATCTTCAACACAGGAGGTAACCATAGCTGTCCCCAATAATAATAGCAGGATACTTTTCCACATCATCTTTTTTGTCATCATCATACGTTAAAATTTTAAGTTTGTTTTTACTAAAAAATTCTGACTTTTTAAAAAGCAGAATTGCAATTTTGTTTTCTGTAATAGATGATTCAAAAAGATGTATAGGGGTTGCGTGGAGAGGTAAGAAGAAAGCCGGCTGACAGGTTATCCCATGATCGCACCAATAATTGTAGCACTCATGAGGGAGGCCAGTGTTCCGGCTATCAGTGCGGGGATGCCATATTTTGAGAGCAGCACTCTGCGTCCCGGGGCCAACGCACCTATTCCGCCAATTTGGATACCTATGGATGAGAAGTTGGCAAAACCACATAAAATGTAGGTAGCCATGATGATGGATTTGGGATGAGCAAAAACACCTGAAGCCTTTAATTCGGCCAGGCTGATATATCCAATAAACTCGGTAAGTATTAATTTTTCTCCGAGCAGTCTGCCAACGATAAGGATATCATCGGGACTTACCCCGATCAGCCACATGAGAGGGGCGAAGGTATATCCCAGGATAAGTTGGATAGAAAGGCCGTTATATCTTCCGTTTGTTCCTTCAACGATCATGTCGTTCAGAGTAGTCCATTGGCCGATTTTTCCGATGATAAAATTGAACATGGCAATAAAAGCGATAAAAGTCAGGAGCATACCTGCAACATTGACTGCAAGTTTCACTCCTTCGGTAGTTCCGTTTGTGATGGCATCGAGCACATTACTGCCTATTTTGTCGCGGCTTACTTCTATTTGTTTATTGATTGCACTGGTTGGTGGAACGAGCATTTTTGAGAAAACAATAGCTGCAGGAGCAGCCATTACGGAAGCAGCAAGCAGGTGTTTGGCAAATTCGAGGCGTAACTGCGGATCATTGCCTCCGAGCAGGGCAATATAAGCGGCCAGCACACCTCCGGCCAAAGTGGCCATTCCACCCGTCATTACCAGTAAAATTTCCGACTTGCTCATTTTTTCAAGGTAGGCTTTTATCATCAATGGCGATTCTGTTTGGCCAAGAAAAATATTACCGGCAACAGAAAGAGCTTCAGCGCCTGAGATTTTCAGGGTTTTGGTGAAGATCCAGGCCAGGATGTATACCACTTTTTGGATGATTCCCCAGTAGAACAACAAGCTGGTCAATGCGGAAAAGAATATGATGGTTGGAAGAACCTGAAAAAGGAAGATGAATCCATAGGTGCTGGCATTCATGAGGTCTCCCAGAAGAAACTCGCTGCCAGCTTTAGTGAAATCAAGAATTTTGACGAAAATCTGCCCGAAGAATTCAAATCCTGCGCGTACAAAAGGAATGTATAGCACACCAATAGCCAGTATGATCTGAATAATAATTCCGGTAAAAACGGTACGCCAAGGAATTTGTTTTCGGTTTTTGCTGAGAAGGAAACCTATCAGCAGGAGTACAGCCATGCCAAAAAGCCCATGTAGTATTTGCGTCAATGAAAAGGAGTTATTTTGATTTTCCAATAACAGGATTGCCGAGTGATCAGCACTGTTGCTTTCAAAAGAAATATTTTCGGTTTGTGTTTGAGCTGAATCGTTGATTTGTCCGTGGGATGTTTGAAACAGTAACATACCTGCCAAAAGGAGCAGAAGGGTAAATAATTTCTTCATAAAAAGGAATTAATTTTTTTTACGATGATTGATTTCGTCCCGCAGTACAGAGGCTTTTTCATAATCTTCATTTTGAACAGCTTCATTGAGCAAATCTTCAAGTTCCTGTAATGTGTAACGAGCAAAAGGAGAAGATTCTGTGCTTTCTTTTTTTTGAGCAGGATGACTTTCCCCTTCCGAAAGGCCTTCTTCAGCATCCAGCACAATTCCTGCTTTTGAAAGGATTTCTTCGGTGGTGTAGATGGGACATCTGAAGCGAAGGGCGAGAGCCACTGCATCGGAGGTTCGTGAATCAATTTTTACTTCCTGCCCATTCATCTCACAAAGGAGTTCAGAATAAAAAATACCCTCATCCAACTTATGAATGATTACTTCAATTAAAACAATATTAAAGGCAAGGGCAATGTTTTTTATCAGGTCGTGAGTGAGAGGACGTGGAGGTTTCAGCCCTTCCAGCTGAATAGCAATAGCCTGTGCTTCCACAGGACCAATGATAATTGGAATCCTGCGGTTTCCGTTTTCCTCTGACAGTACAAGAGCATAGGCTCCTGACTGTGTTTGGCTTACCGAGAGTCCCAGTATTTTCAATCGTATTTTCTGCATTCTACTTAAGTCTGGATTTTGCAAAAACAAATATAAGAATCATTTTGGTTTTAGTTCAGAATAGTAAGGTTGATTTCCCCTGACTATTGAATTATCATTTCATGCAGAATCATTCGATTTCCATTGATTTCGACTGCGGTTTCGTTCTTTTATTATACATTAAAAAAATAAAAATACTTTTGTTTACGCTTGCCAATGTGTTAAAAATAACTACTTTTGCAGTCCTGAATTTTGAACCGTTCCGGCTCAACAAGAGGAGACCAGAGGGAATCCCGCCAGGCGGTGTAATATTTAAAATTGAAATTATGTACGCGATTGTAGAGATTGCAGGGCAACAGTTTAGGGTAGAGAAGGATAATAAATTGTTTGTTCATCAACTGGAAGCATCAGAAGGAGATTCAGTTGATTTTGAAAAAGTTTTACTTGTTGACAATGATGGGCAAGTAACGGTTGGGACACCTGTTATTAGCGGAGCAAAAGTTACTGCTCGGGTGCTGGGTCACCAAAAAGGGAATAAGGTGCTGGTATTTAAGAAAAAGCGCAGGAAAACCTATCAAAAGATGAATGGACATCGTCAGGCACTTACCCAGATTCAAATTGAAAACATTGTTGGATAACTAAAAAATGATTTACCATGGCTCATAAAAAAGGTGTAGGTAGTTCGAAAAACGGACGCGAATCAGAAAGCAAACGACTGGGAGTAAAAATTTACGGCGGTCAGTATGCAAAAGCTGGTAATATTTTAGTTCGCCAGCGTGGAACACAACATTACCCGGGTGAAAACGTAGGGATGGGGAAAGATCATTCCTTGTTTGCCCTGATCAGTGGTACAGTAGTATTTAAGAGAAAGAGGAAGAACCGTTCCTATGTATCGGTTGAACCAACTGTTGGAGTAGATGTGGCTCCTGTTGTTCAAATAAATCCGGTTGAAACTGCAGAAAGGGTAGATTCCGGAGATGATTTAAAGAAAATTGAGGGCATAGGTCCCAAGATTGCTGAAATTTTAAACCAGACAGGAATCACAACCTTTGCAGAGCTTGCTGCTGCTTCACCGGAGAAATTAAAAGAGATACTGATAGAAGCAGGAACCCGGTATGCCTCGAAAAACCCTGCTACCTGGCCTCAGCAGGCACAACTTGCTGCCGATGGAAATTGGGATGAACTGAAAGAACTCCAGGATAAATTAAGTGGTGGGCTTGAAAAATAGTCCGGCTTTAATGATCATATAAATAAAAGTCTCCTGTTGGCAACGACAGGAGATTTTTTATTTAAAAAAAATCAACCGCTTCCAAAATCAATTATTAGTTTTGTACCCTCAAACCATTGTGTTATGCTCAACTTGAAATTTATACAGGATTATCCGGAAGTGGTCATTGAAAAGCTACGCAAGAAAAATTTTGATGCCGCTGAAATAGTAGGGAGTATTGTTGATCTCTATCAGCAGAAGAATGCAGCCCAGCAAAAGGTTGAACAAGCCAAAGCTGAAATGAACCGGATTTCAAGGGAGATAGGTCAACTTTTTCGTGATGGGAAAACAGAAGAAGCCGATGTTGCCAAAGCGAGGACATTGGAGCTAAAGGAAACCATCAGGGAGCTTGACATCCGGTTTGTAGAAATAGAGAAAAAGGTGATGGAGCTTCAAATTTTGTTGCCCAATTTGCCTCATGAGTCGGTTCCTGCAGGTAAGGGAGAAGAGGATAATCTGGTTGTTAAGTCTGGAGGTGAGATGCCACAGTTACCAGGTAATGCTCTTCCGCACTGGGAGCTTGCTCAGAAATATAACCTGATTGATTTTGAACTGGGAGTGAAGATTACCGGTTCTGGTTTTCCTGTTTATCGGGGGAAAGGCTCTCAATTGCAGCGGGCACTGATCAATTTTTTTCTGGATGAAAACCGAAAAGCCGGTTATGAGGAGATTCAGCCCCCTCTGGTTGTAAACGAAGATTCGGGATTCGGCACAGGACAGCTGCCGGATAAAGAGGGACAGATGTATCATGTTACCCTGGATAACCTCTACCTGATTCCAACAGCAGAGGTTCCGGTGACAAATATTTACCGGGATGTAATTTTGGACGCCAAAGATCTTCCGGTTAAGAATACTGCTTACAGTGCTTGTTTTCGCAGAGAAGCCGGTTCTTATGGAAAGGATGTACGTGGGTTGAACCGGCTTCATCAGTTTGATAAGGTTGAAATTGTTCAGATTGCCCATCCTGAAAAGTCGTATGCTATTTTGGAGGACATGGTGAAACATGTAGGCGGATTGATCGATAAGCTGGAATTGCCTTACCGTGTGTTGCGGTTGTGTGGTGGTGACCTGAGTTTTACATCTGCATTAACTTATGATTTTGAAGTTTGGTCGGCTGCCCAGGAGAAATGGCTGGAAGTAAGCTCTGTTTCTAATTTCGAATCTTTTCAGGCCAACCGGATGAAACTCCGTTTTCGGGATGAATCTTCAAAAAAGCCACAGATTGCACATACACTGAATGGCAGCGCATTAGCTTTACCCCGGATTGTTGCTGCTTTGCTTGAAAATAACCAAACTCCCGAAGGCATCAGAATCCCCAAAGCCCTGGCTGCCTATACCGGATTTGATATAATCTGAAAATAATGGTTTTCATCCATGTCCATGGTTGAGACAAACGTACGGAGATTGTCTTTTTTCTGTTTCAGGAATAATACCTATTTTTGGCCAAACCGTGAGTTACATATATGGTTCAGACAATAGGGAGCAGGTTGGTGAAGACTATCGAACGTCAGGCTCACAAAATAAGTTATTTTTGTGTCGCTGAGAATATTCCGGCTAATCAAGCTGTGCATGAATTGCGCCGGTCATTTAAACGGTTACGTGCACTGCTTCGTTTTTTTAACACGATCCCTGATAGCCAAGCCATAACTATACATTCAGCTATTCGGGATTTCGGAAAACACCTGGCTCCAATTCGTGAGTCGGCAGTAAATGTGGATATTTTTGAAAAGGAAGTGCTGGGGAACAAACTGATACCGGAAAAGAAACTAAAGAATGCCCGGGAGATGCTGGTTCAAAAAAACAGGTTGTTGTTGGAAAGCGGATTTCGGGAGAATCGTTTGCAACTAAACATTCATCACTATTTTCAAAACCTTGAAGATATTCTATCGGAAAAAAGCAATGAGCTTCCTACCCGCGGGCAATTTGTTCATGAGATACACCATTCATTTTGTAAAAGTTATTTTTTATGTCATCAATTGCCAGCCTCTTCTCACCCCGAGGAGTTGCACGAGTTACGCAAGAAGTTAAAGCGGCTGGGGTATCAACTGGATTTTGCCAGGTTTTTGTATCCCCGGTACTGCAAACTGAAAACAGATCAACTGAATAAGATCACCGATCAGCTTGGTGATGATCACGATTTTCATGTTTTTGCCGAAGAGTTCAGAAGGCATGATTATGGTTTCGACCAGGAGGAGATAAGGATTATTGAGAATCTTGCCGACCATCTTCGAGAGTTGAATCAGCAAAAACTTTATCTTAGGCTCAGGCAATTTTTTACTGTTTTCCCCGATGAGTTTGAAGAAAAATTAGAAAAAATGTTCAGGTTACGTGAGTAGTTCGGTTTCGGGATGCTCGTTTCAGGTTACTTCATTTTCAAAAACTGGACCTCTTTATGTGAAAGGAATCGCCATTTTCCCCTGGAGATATTTTTTTTCGTTAATCCGGCAAAATATACCCGGTCGAGTTTTTTCACTTTATATCCCAGCTGTTCAAAAATGCGTCTTACCACGCGGTTTTTTCCTGAGTGGATTTCGATACCAATTTCTGTTTTGTTGGTAGCATCGATAAATGTTATTGCATCGGCAGCAATTTTCCCGTCATCCAGTTCGATTCCTTCTGCAATGCGAAGCATATCGTTTTTTGTCAGGGGGTTATTGAGTGTTACCTGGTATATTTTTTTCATGTTGTGGCTGGGATGGGTTAACCGTTCGGAGAGCTCTCCATCGTTTGTAAAGAGCAGTACACCTGTTGTTGACTTATCCAGTCGCCCCACAGGATAAATTCTTTCGGGGCAGGCATCCTTTACCAGTTCCATTACGGTATGTTCAGCATGGGGATCATCTGTAGTTGTTACATAATCTTTGGGTTTATTGAGCAGGAGGTACACTTTTTTTTCTGCATTCAGCTTTCTCCCATCGAAGCGTACATCATCGTTCATTTTTACTTTAGTGCCCAGTTCTGTAACAATATTTCCATTCACAGTGACCAGTCCGGCAACAATATATTTATCGGCTTCTCTTCTTGAGCATACCCCTGAATTTGCAATGAACCGATTCAGACGCATTTCACTTAGCATCGTTTTTTTGGAGGGTTTGTTCCGTGTGAGGGGCACCTCTTTTTTCCCTGAAATCTCATTTCTTTTTTTCAGATGAATGATTTTCTTCCCGGTTACAGGTTGTCTTCCTTCTCTTGTGGAACTGTTTTGCCTTTCGCGGGATTTACTCCCGGGTCGGCCTGCACGTCCTTGTTTATAATTATTTCGCATGATTGAAATTCAATTTATACAAAGTTCGCAAAAATTACGGGTTTTTTTACTTTTATAGCATGTTTCATCTCATTAAAATTGTTTATTGATTAAGAGACTGTTTTAAATTTATCCATTTATTCTATTTTGCGTCTTTTTCACTCATACTGCTGCAAAATTTCCTTAAATAGCTATGGCAATTCGCGTCAATTTTGCCTTGTCTGAGCAAAAAACAGATCAAAATATTTCTAAAAAACAAAATCATAACAGTCTCTAAGGATTAAGATGGGACTTACATAATTCTATCATGATCGTTTGTGTTATAGCTCGTCCTGCTTGTTTCTACCTATCTGAGATTTGTTTAAATTGGTAATTTACACTACTCCGGGGATACTGATTCCCTTGATTTTCCGGTAGAGGTTGAGGGCATAAATATCGGTCATTCCGGAGATAAAATCCACCGCCGATTGGATTTTGTGGTACAGGCTATCTGTTTGTGGACGGTATTGGTCGGGAAGCAGGGAGAGTATTTTTTTATTGTAATTGTTGTTTGGGTGAATGGCTGCTCCAATAAATTCTTCCAGTAGTGTTCCGATGATTTTAAATCCAGCTATTTCAATTTCTACAACTGTCCGGTGTGCATAAACTTCTTTATAAGAAACTTCTTTTACGTGTTGCATGGCTGCTGCATGTCTGTTTTTTAGTGATTTTGTCAGGCTTTTTGTATATTCTCCCTTTAGGATAGGAAGATAGTTTTCTTCAAAAATTTGATTACACAGATGGATTAGTTTCCCAATTACTCCGGCTCTCAGGTAGCTGATTTGTTCGTTTTTATCAGTTACCTTTGACAAGACATCCTCTATATTTTTGAGGGTATTATTATCTTCATCCGAATCGTAAAAATTCAGGTACAATTCCTTTACCCGGTTATAATCCAGGATTCCCAGTTTACAGGCATCTTCCAGGTCCATGATTTGGTAGCAGATATCGTCGGCTGCTTCCACCAGGTATACAAGGGGGAAGCGTTGATAGGAGGTAGGATTACTGGTTTTGGCCGGGATATGTAATTCGTTTGCAACAGATTGGAAATGATTTTTTTCGGATTGAAAGAATCCGAATTTTTGTTGTGTGGCGGCCAGTGATTCAAAAGGATATTTGACTATGCTTGCCAGGGTTGGGTATGTAAGGGCGAAGCCTCCAGGCCGTTTTCCGGCAAACTGATGTGTAAGGATCCGAAGTGCATTGGCATTTCCGTCGAATCGGATGAAATCGTTCCATTCCGCGGGTGACAATTTGTTTTGAAATTCTTTGCCTGCATCATTCAGGAAGAAGTTAGCAATGGCTGCTTCTCCGGAGTGACCGAAGGGAGGATTCCCCAGGTCGTGTGCAAGGCAAGCTGTCGATACAATAGTCCCGATTTCCGGCACCAGCATGTTTTCGGGATTTTCTGCAGCAATTTTTTCTGCCAGAAGATTTCCCAATGATCGTCCAACGCTCGCAACCTCCAGACTGTGCGTTAAACGGTTATGGACGAAGATGTGTTCGGGCAGCGGGAAAACCTGTGTTTTGTTTTGCATCCTTCTGAATGGTGAGGAGAAAATTATCCGATCGTAATCGCGCTGAAATTGCGAACGGTCTTCCTGCCAGGTTGAAGCCTGCCAATCGTCCATTCCAAGCCTTTTGGTTGTCAGTAAATTATTCCAGTTCATTTTTTGGATATCGTGATTTGTGTTTCGTAATCAGTGCATATTTTTTTTGTGCTCATCTGAGTAGTCTGTGGTGTATTTTTTAAACTCAGGTCGTTTCATAGAGTGTATGTTGAGTATTTCTTTACCTGCTGTGAAAGCTCGCGGGCTTTATTCTGGGTATGCAGGTTGAGTTCTTCCCAGAAGCGGATGCTGTGGTTTTTAATTTTTGTATGTACCAATTCGTGGAGGAGGATATAATCAATTAGCTCATTGGGCAGTTTCATCATTTGCAGATTCAGACTGATGTTATTAGCAGAAGAGCAGCTACCCCAGTTTCGTTTATTATTGCGAATGGTGATTTTGTTATAAGAGAATCCATGTGATTGAGCAAGTTCTTTCAATCTTTTTGGAAGCAGTACATGCGCTTCATGCCGGTATATTTTTGTTAGTAAGTTTTCAATGAGCTTGTTGGTTTGTTCCGCATCAAAATAACTTATATAAATTATCACCTGGTTCTCTTTTACCTCCACCTTTCCATTTTCATTACCCTGTTTGATAACCACGGAATGAAGCTTGGTATGGATTACTGCACCTTCTTCATAGATTTTTTGAACTGCTTTTATTTTATTTTGTTGGTTTATAATCCACGATTCATTTCGGGATAAAAACGAAAATACTTCTTTATCACGAACATAGTGCGGAAAAGAAATCAACACTGACTTGTCGGGTCTGACGCTTATTTTTATACTTTTCGAAACGCTGTTCCGAAAGAAAGTAACCGGACCAATCTTGTTTATGTGAACTACCATGATATAAATATATAAAGTATTTTTATAATTTTGTGCACCACTGCAGGTGAAGAAAATTTTGCCTGCATATTTTTTAATTGACGTTATTTTATGAAAAATAAAAAAAGCCGAAATCTCTTTTTGTTTCTGGCCATTATTGTATTTGTTCTGGCAGGAATCGCGTTTTTGTTCTGGAAATACATTCCTGCATCGGTTCATCGTGAGAATTTTCACACAGTAACCGTCGATCGGGGCGCTGTGATGCTATCGATGAATGCCACCGGGTTGGTTGATTCGGAAAATGAAGTGCTTATTCTGAGTCCCGGGCCGGAGATTATTCAGGATATTTTTGCTGAGGCCGGCAGCCGGGTTCAAAAAGGTGATTTGATCATGCAGCTTTATACCGGCAGAGTAAAAGACGAGATAGAGAATTTGAAGGATGAGCTTGAAGTAAGGAGGAACAATCTGGATCGTACCTATCTGACAGCTCAAAGCTCGCGACTTGACCTGGAATACAACGAAGAGGTGAAGAAATTGCGGATCATATCGTTGAAATCACAGTTAGCCGATCAGGAAAAGTTGTTGGATGTGGGAGGTATTTCCCCGGCACGAATTGATCAGACAAAACAGGAGATTGTACTTGCAGAGAAAGATTTGAAAACACTCGTTGAAAAAAACTCTTTGCGCCTGAAGCAGCTTGAAGCAGAAGAAAAGGGGTTACTTCTGCAGATCAGAATGCAGGAAAAACAACTGGAGGAAAAGGAGCTGTTGCTGCAGAAAATGAGCATTCGGGCGCCCTCTTCAGGTATTATTTTATCGGTAACAGGCCGGGTTGGTGAAAAAGTCGGAACCGATAATTTATTGGTTCGCATGTCTGATTTATCATCCTTTAAAATTACCGGATCAATCGATGAACAACTGGCTTCCCAGTTGAAAACCGGAAATCAGGTATTGGTACAGATTGATCAGGAAGAGCAACTGGAAGGTACGATAGGAAATGTTACCCCTGTAGTTGAAAATAACAAGGTTCAGTTTAATGTCCACCTAAAGGAGAACAATCATCCCAAGCTGATTGCTAATCAGCAAGTAGAGATTCAAATTATAAACAGATTTAAAGAAGATGCCTTACGAATAAAACGAATTCCGGAAATTGAAATGGGCAACCGGCACTGCTTTTTTGTTATTGAAGGTACCAAAGCGATCAAGAAAGAGTTTTCTTTGGGAATTATGGGTAATGATTATTGTGAGATACTTTCCGGATTGCTGGAAGGAGATGTAGTCGTGATAGATGGTTTGGGTGCATTTAAGCATCTGAATGAAATTCAACTTGAAAATTAGCTCCCAAAAATGAAGTATATCTATCTGTTGTTTTTAGTGGGTTTTATTTTTAGTGTTAGTCCGGTTCATTGCCAGAATGATGCCGTTGACTACAGGCTTTCACTGGAAGATGTGATTGATATGGCCATTTCACAATCACCAACTGCTAAGTATGTTCAGAATCAGAATGTTAATTATTATTGGCGGTATCGGAATTACAAGACCCGTTTCAGACCCCAGTTGACCCTGGCGGGTGATATCCCAAATTATTCCCAGACCACGCAGGCTATTACGCAGCCGGACGGGAGTATAGAATTCAAGCAGGTATCTAATCTTGCTGCCTCAGCTAACCTCTCGCTCAGCCAGTCCATTCCTCAATTGGGTACCAGTATTTATGCCAGCACAACTGCGCATGGGATAAAAAATTTAAATAAAAATGAGATCGGATACTCAGGAAGTCCGTTCGTGATTGGTTTTACCCAGCCTCTTTTTTCCTATAACTGGATGAAATGGTATCGTAAAACTGAGCCGATGATATATGATGAAGCACAAAAGCGGTTTGTAGAACAGATTGAAGAAATTGCACTCAATTCCACCTATCGTTTTTTTAATTACCTGACTGTTCAAACCGATTATCATCTGGCTCAAAGTAACCTGACCAACAGCCTTGATAATTTACGCATTTCCCAGACGAAAAAGGAGCTTGGTCAGATATCTGACAATGATTATTCCCGAATTGAGCTTTCGGTGTTAAATGCCCAAAAAGCGTTGAATCAGGCTCAGATGGATTTGAAGAATGCTGATTTTGAGTTAAAAAAATATGTAGGCATAGATCAGGCAAGGAATATTGATTTAGAGATTCCACTTAACATTTCGCTTTTTATAATTAATCCGAATCTGGCTCTTGCGAAGGCAAAGGAAAATCGCAGAGAGACCAGCTATTTCCAGCGGCAATTGATCAATGCCGACAGGGCTTTGGCGGAGGCAAAAAGCAGTACTGGTTTGAATACTACACTCAGGGGAAGTTTTGGGTTATCGAATAGTGCAGAAGAATTTTTAGATATTTATTCTCAGCCTGAGAAAGATCGTATGCTGAGAATATCCCTGAGTGTTCCCATTCTTGACTGGGGCCGCTCAGCTTCAACGGTTAAACTGGCTGAATCGGAAAGAGAGCTGACAATTTATAATGTTAATCGGGATATGGAGGAATTTGACCGCGAGGTAATTGTTCAGGTTGAACAGTTTAGTTTGCTCCAGGATCAGCTGAAAACTGCTGATGAAGCCGATAAAGTGGCTGAAAACGGATATCAGATTGCCTTGCGCAAGTTCCAGAATGGAGAGTTAAGTATTACGGATCTGAATATTGCCTTGCAGGAACGTGAGCAAGCCAAGCGTGATTACATCCGGTCAATCAGAAACTACTGGGTGGCTTTTTTCCGATTACGAATGCTTACTCTTTATGACTTTGAACGAGATCAGAATATTACTTATGGGAACCCGATGCTTGAGAATAAGTTGAATCGATTTTGAAATAAAATGGATTTGAATATACAGTGGTGGTGATTTGTCTTACCGTTGTATGTCCGAACTTGTTGGGAGACTAATATCTGGCTTTTTTGTTTTATGTTTTCCCTGGTTATAAATTACAAGGATCATAAATATTCTATTAAATTGCAGAAATTTTTTTTATGCAGCGGAATAAAAAACAACTGGAAATAGTATTGATGCATTACTTCCGTAATTGTTATAGTGGTTTTCCAAAAGGGAAGATGATCCCTTTTGAATCTCCTGATTTTATTATTTCCTTAAGAAGCCGCAACATCCTGGGAGTGGAACTTACCCGGTTAAATCCGCTGAATGCGTTGATTCCTGATGAAAGTGAATTGAGGAACAGAGATTTACAGGAACAGATTATTGCGTTGGCTCAATCGGTTTTCGAACAGAGTTTTTCGAGGAAATTATTTGTCAAGTTTTTATTTGCTGACCATATAAAAATATTAAAAGAGAGAAAACTCACCCTTGCGTTGCAGGTTGTCCAGATTATCCGTAAAATTGTTGGAGTAACAGGTGTGGGTTCTTTTTTTAGTGAATCGGTTTCATCTGATTTATTACCAGCTGCTTTAGATGGATTACTTGTCATTCAGGATCCGGTATTGGATGTTTCCATTTGGGAAAGGTCTAACAACCTTGGCGTATCAGAAAATGTTGTTGCTGATATACATGAGGCGATTCGTAAGAAGGATGAAAAGTTGCAGATTTATCAGAAGCATCGGTTAAATTACTATTGGTTGCTTATTACAACTGACCGGCTTCGTGGGGTAAAAAGCTATCGTCTGTCGGAGAAGATTATGAATTCTTCTTTTCAATCACGATTTCAGCAGGTTTTTCTTTTTGATTTAATCAAATCAACTGTTTATCAACTGGTTTAATTCAATTTTATGGTTATTCTGTTAACACATGTATTGCAGCAATTACAGCTTTTCGGGTGGGTAATTTTTTCCCTGTTGCTGTTGTTTTTTCTTATACATGTCATCCAAATTTTTATGTTTTCCGGACGTGTTGCCTGGTTAAAAAAGGCTCCCCGGGAAGTCGCAATGCCTTTGTCGGTTATTATGACTTTACGGAATGAAGAGGAGAACCTCAGAAAAAATCTGCCCGGAATTCTTTCGGCAGGAAAAGCTGATTATGAGGTTGTTGTTATTGATGATTTTTCACATGATGATACGTTAACCTTTCTTGGAACACTCAGGCATCAGGAACCAAAACTACGGTTTTCCTCCCTCAGTCAGGAAACCCGTTATTCAGAGAAGATGGCTCGTAACATCGCTCTTAAATCATCCCGAAACGAATGGGTCATTTTTGTTTCTCCATCCACTTCCAGGATGGGGTCTTTGTGGCCGGAAGGGATTATGCTACAGATGCATTCTCCGGCTGATGTGGTTATTAACTATTCAAATGTAGAGCCGGAAGGTCGATTTATAAACCTGCTGTTCCGTCTGGAACTATTTTTCCAGCAGCTGAAAAGTTTTGGATTTATCATGAATGGATTTTCATATATAGTTACAGAAGAGAATGTGGCTTTTCGAAAACAGAAGTATTTCGAAGGGGGAGGATTTCGCGGGAAAATGGCAGAATCATATGTAAACCTTGAGCTGGTGATCAATACATTCATACAAAAATCGAATACCTCATTGGAGCTAACGGACGATACGTCTGTTTTTAAGTCGGAGCAGGTAACTATATCTTCTCTTCTGGAGTTGTTAAAGAAGGAAGCCAGGCTGCTCCAACATCTTTCTCCGGTAAGAAAAGCCCTGTTTTTTTCTTTTGAATGGGTACATATTCTGTTTTTACCATTAGTGGTTTTGATGTTGTTCAAATGGCTTTCATTCTGGCCATTAGTTGTCGCGCTGACCGTTCTTCCCGCCATAGGATACACGTTTATCATAAAAAAGGTACTTGTCCGGTTGGGGGAAGGTAAATTATTCTTACCTTCGTTATTGTTTGCTTTGCTTTGGCCATATTTTAAAGTGGTTTATCGGACTGTCTATAACTATAGCCGCCGGCAAAAAAGATGGAAGGAGAGAAAATAAATTTATCAGACAAGGCGCTACAGGATTATGAATTGGTGCAGCGGGCGCTGAATGGAGATGAGCAAGCATTTACACGATTATTGTCACGGTATAAAGATGCAATATTTTTCATGTTGCTCAAAATGGTGAATAGTCGTAGCGATGCAGAAGATCTGACACTGGAAGCGTTTGGCAAAGCGTTTAAGAATTTGCATCAGTATTCTCCCACTTATGCCTTCAGTACCTGGTTGTTTAAGATTGCATCGAATAATTGTATTGATTTTTTACGCCGGAAGAAGGGTACTTTTATTCCGATTGAGAATAACAATGATTCTGGTGATAACTCAGAGATGGTCAGGTTAAAATCAAAGGAGTTTAATCCTGAGGAAAAGCTGATCAGGCAGCAAAAGGCAATTTTATTACACCGTATTGTCAGGAAATTAAAACCCCGGTATCGTGTTTTGGTTGAATTAAGGTATTTCAGGGAGTTATCCTATGAAGAAATTGCCCACCAACTGAACCTGCCGCTGGGAACAGTTAAAGCCCAACTGTTCAGAGCCCGGGAAATGCTTTTTAAGTTGATAGGAAACACAGAGATGGGGAAAGAAAGTTAAGAATATGGAGATTATTAAAAAATATTTTTCGGGACTATCAGTGGATCAGATGGCTCAATTCGAGCAATTAGAGGTGTTATATGAGAATTGGAATGCTAAGATTAATGTGATCTCGAGGAAAGATATTGGCAGGCTGTATGAACGACATGTGTTGCATTCGCTTGCTATTGCCCGGTTTATCAGGTTTGTTCCTGGCACAAAAGTGCTTGATGTGGGAACAGGTGGCGGATTTCCGGGGATACCCCTGGCCATTTTTTTCCCGGGTACCCGTTTTCATCTGGTTGACTCAGTTGGGAAAAAAATAAAAGTGGTAAGTGAAATTATTAACTCCCTGGGAATAACAAATGTTACCTCTCAACAAATTAGAGCAGAGCAGTTAAGAAGCAAATATGATTTTATTGTAAGCCGGGCTGTTACGAATTTGCCGGAATTTGTTGGATGGATAGGACGGGCTATCTCTTCAACGCATCATAATGCCATTCCTAATGGTGTGATTTTTTTGAAAGGAGGGAATCTGGAAGGGGAAATCAAACCTTTTCGGAAGACAGCATTTATCCAGGAAATATCAGGATACTTCGATGAAGAGTTTTTTAAAACCAAGAAGTTAGTATATCTTCCGCTCTGACTGACCTTAATCATCTCCAAAAGAGACACCCATTTTCCGTGCTTTCAGGATCAGGGGATGATCTGGTTCAACCAATCGTTGGTTTCCACCAGCTTCCTGGAGCGGAACAGTCGTGAGATCTCCTTTTTTTATTGCCACCATCGTCCCAAAACATTCTTCTGCAATACATTGTGCTGCAAAGGCTCCATAACGGGTTGCCAGAATTCGGTCCATAGGTGTGGGGCTGCCACCTCGCTGAATATACCCGAGCACTGTTTCTCGAGTTTCATTGCCGGTGCAGGCTTTGATTTCTTCAGCAAGGTATGAGGCGGCCGATTGGTTTTTAGGATGTTCAATCCCTTCGGCAACTACCACAATAGAGTATGGTTTTTTATCCTGATACCGGCTTTCAATTTTTTTGCAAACAGAGTGTATGTTAAAAGGGATTTCAGGCAGGAGGATGATATCGCCCCCACCGGCCATCCCGGAGTACAGGGCAAGCCATCCGGCATGATGGCCCATCAGTTCAATGATCATAACCCGCTGGTGCGAGTTAGCTGTAGTATGTAGCCTGTCGATCGCTTCTGTGGCTATCTGTACCGCCGATTCAAATCCAAATGTGATATCTGTTCCCCAAACATCATTATCAATAGTTTTGGGAATGCCAATCACATTCATCCCTTCCTGGGCTAACAGGCTGGCAGTTTTCATGGTTCCGTTACCTCCAATGCAAACCAAACAGTCAAGCCCCAGATCATGATAAGTGTGCTTGATTTTTTCCGGTTTGCCGGAAGCCTCCTCTCCGTTCATCACATTTTTGTATGGTTTCTCGCGGGAAGAACCCAGGATGGTTCCTCCAAGTGTTAATATACCCGAAAGCTGGGATTCCTTTAAAACCATATAATCTTTGTTGATTAATCCGAGAAATCCCGCATTGAACCCAAGAACTTTCATCCCGTATTCAACAATGGCTGTTTTTCCAACTCCCCGGATGGCAGCATTTAACCCCGGACAGTCACCCCCCGCGGTCAGGATGCCTATCTTTTTGGGCTTATTTGGTAAACTCATAAATTGATAATTTGTATTTCACTGAATAAGAAGAAAAATATGACCGAAAATACGAAAGAATTTTTTAAGTTTATATTCTCGTTATCGACAAATTCATTCGTCATGTCAATTATTTAAGGAAAGCTTTAATTCGTTTGTCATGTAACCATTTTCAATTATTTTTGTAAAAGGTTTTGAAAGAATCTGAATTATTAACCAATTTAATAGTATAAAATGAATAAATTATTTTCTTTTCTAGTTGTTAGTGCTTTTGTTTTCGGTGTATCCTGTACCGGAGGACAAAAAAAATCGGCAGAGAGTACCGAAGAAAAGTCAGCTGTTGTTGAAGTAACAGGTCCTAATGAACTTACTTCGTCTGAAAAACAGGAAGGATGGGTTTTATTGTTCAATGGAAATAATAGTGAAGGATGGCGAGGCGTGAATAAAGCTGATTTTCCAGCAGGCTGGGAAGTGGTTGATGGAACGTTGCATTGTAAAGGTTCAGGAATGGGTGAAGCCGGCGCTGAAGAAGGGGGTGACATTCTGTACGGCAAAGAATTTTCCAACTTCCACCTGAAGTTTGAATGGAAAATTGGTGAAGGTGGTAATTCCGGTGTTTTTTACCTGGGAAAAGAAGTTGAAGATTGGCCAATTTGGAAAACAGCTCCTGAATTCCAGGTGCTGGACAACGATAAACATCCCGACGCTCTCCTGGGAGAAAACGGGAATCGAAAAGCAGCATCTTTGTATGACCTGATCCCGGCCAATCCACAAAACACCAAACCGGCAGGAGAATGGAACACTGCTGAAATCCTGGTTTATAAAGGTACAGTTGTGCATAAACAAAACGGGGAAACTGTGCTGGAATATCACTTGTGGACTGATGACTGGAACCAGTTAGTGGCCAGGTCAAAATTTCCAAGCCTGAATCCCGACTGGGCTAATGTGGCTAAATCTGGATACATCGCGCTCCAGGATCATGGTGATGATGTATGGTATCGTAGCTTCAAGATCAGAGAGCTTTAGGAACGAAGAAGATACTAACGAAGATGGGGCTTTTCACATGATCTGCCCCATTTTTTTGTGTTAACATGTGTCATATGTGGTGATCCTGTGACCGGATTTAATACCAACACCTCTCAATAGAATGAGCCATATTTTTTATTCTATCCATGCAAAAGATCATTCCGGGTAGTACTGTGAGTCGTTTAGAATTTTCTGGTAGTCAGTGTTCAACATCAATTCCGGCAAGGTGATATCCGGAAATTTTTTCATATACTGCCGAACGATTTGCCATCCGATCCAAATACCGGCTCTTGAAGGAGATTCGAGAGGGAATCCGTTTGTGTATGGACCGTCATTGATGAAGCGTAAAATGTCCATCCTCCGGTTAGAATACAACATCCGCTCTTCTACCAGATAGTTCCACATTTGAGGTTCATTTTCTGTACACCACTGCAACTGCAATGTCGTGTAACCTATTTTAAGCGTATCATGCATTTCGGGAAGAAGCGCATCCACAAAATACATCAATTTACCCTGGTGAATTATGTGATCGAGTACCGTAGTCGTATTTTCTCCCTCCTCAAATTCTGTCATCCCCCAGGCATAGGCCACATCGGAAGGGATTTTCTCCGGATGCATGTTTGCTGTTTTATATTGGGGTACATTGCTGAGTAATTTGTAGTAACTGCAGTCGCGACCCAGGTACTTGTCGAGACTGATGCCGATAATGTTTTCTGCTGTCACCACCGATTGGTTAAAACCTGAAATCATGGTGAAAATAGTGGGGAGTTCCTTTTCCGGAAAATGATAGTTGTAATACTTAAACGCTTCTATTATCCTTATTTCTATCTTCCTGAAATCAGAAAACTTTGTTTCTACCATCGATTTGACATTCAGAATCATGGTGTCGGTCAGGAATTCGTTTATCGCTTCAGGAAAATGTTCCTCTTCCATTCCTCCAATACCGATAATCTTCCAGGTGAAAAGGTCAAAAAAATCAGGATTCCGGTACCGTAGTTTCTTCAGCTCAGTAAGGGTGTCCTGCATGGGTGCATGGAATAGCTCCTGGTCGAACCGCACGATTTCAACCTCGGCTTTAATGTCAGAGATGTCTACTTTTAATGGATTTCGGTTGCAGGAAGAAAAAAACAACAAAAGCATAAGAAAAGGAACAAACAGCACATTTATTCGTTGGCCGGCACTGAAGCTGTTCCGGATGAATCCCCGTTTCCCCGGGGGAGAGCCGAAGGGTGTCGGGACAGCAATTGTATACCAGTAACTGTCAAACGACGGGCAATGATTTTCCTTCATTCTGTTCATATTCTCCTTTCTATACGATCGGTTTTCAATATTATTGCAAAAATGAAACAAAATTATTATCCGGCAATTTTCAAAACAGCAATACGATAGCATTATTTCCATTCATGATCGTTTCACACCGGATTTTTGTATTTTTGATAAAAAATAACCATGCGGGGATTACTTGAAAAATTGAATAAAGCCTATTTTTGGGATGTTGATCCGTTATTATTAGATGAGTTTAATTCCAAAAGAATAATTATTGAACGTGTGATGAATTTTGGTAACCTCTTGGAAATAAAGCTGGTATTAAAGCATTATGGTAAAGAAGAAGTAACTAAAACAGTTTGTAACCTGAATTATATCGATCCCAAGACGCTGAATTTTCTTTCCCTTCTTTTAAATGTTCCCATAAACGAATTTAAATGTTACATAAGGAAACAATCGACCAGCCAACCCTGGAGTTATTAAAAAAACTTCAGCAAAAGAAATATCTAAAGGATTTTTTTCTTGTTGGAGGAACAGCTTTGGCCTTGCTTTACGGGCACCGGAAATCTGTTGATATTGATCTGTTTTCAAATTTTAGTTTTGATACTGAAAGGCTATTGGAAAATTTGTCATCCGACTTTCAATTTCAACTCTTTTTTTCCGCAGAAAATACAATTAAAGGAAGCATCAACGGAACTCAGGTAGATATAATTGCCCATCGTTATCCTCTGATCAGGAAGCCTGTAAAGGAAGAGGGCATTTCGATATTAGCTGTTGAAGATATTGCTGCAATGAAACTTAATGCTATTGCTGTCAGTGGCCAGCGGGTTAAAGATTTTATCGACATCTATTATCTGCTTGATTATTTTTCTCTTCATGAGTTAATTTCTTTTTACAAGGAAAAGTATACACGATTTAATGAGGTAAATGTTTTAAAAAGCATTACCTGGTTTAATGATGTGGCACTGGAGGATTGGCCTGTTATTTTGAAGGATAAAGAAATCAATTGGGACGAGGTAAAGAATCGAATAATCAAAGAGACAGAAATTTATTTAGAACAACTTTAATCATTATTAATGAAAGTTGCACTGGCACAATTGAATTACATCATAGGTGATTTTGAAGGGAATTGCGATAAAATGACCGGGGCGGTTGAAAGAGCAAAACAGGCAGGAGCTGACCTTGTGGTTTTTTCCGAGTTATCGGTTACGGGTTACTATCCGCACGACCTGCTTGAGAAGAAGGAGTTTATCCGGATGGCAGAGGAGACAGTGCGCCGGATTGCCCGTTCCTGTCGGGGAATTGCAGCGATTGTCGGCGCCCCCCGCATCAACGATAACGAAAGGGGAAAAACCCTGTACAATTCCGCCTTTTTTCTGGCTGACGGTAAAATTCAGTCGGTGCACAACAAAACCCTGCTGCCCACCTACGATGTTTTTGACGAATACCGCCATTTTGAGCCGAACAGTGAATTTCATGTGGCAGAATACAAAGGGGAGCGCATAGCCGTTACCATTTGCGAGGACCTCTGGGACGAGCAGCCAACGGCCAATGAATTTGGGAAAAATAAACTCTACCGCATTTCGCCCATGGAGGAACTTGCCGGGCCTAATCCGGATTTTGTGGTGAATATCTCCGCTTCGCCGTTCTCCTATAACCAGGAGAACTGGCGGAAAGATGTGCTGGTTCATAAGGCCAAAAAATATCATATCCCCATTGTTTATGTGAATCAAACCGGGGCCCAGACCGAGCTGATCTTTGACGGAGGTTCAGTATTCATCGATGCAGGGGGGGAGATTGTGAAGGAATTAAAATATTTCGAAGAGGATTTCCTGACGGTTGACACCGGCAATCCGGGAGATGCAGAGCTTCAGCCAGTCACGGGACGGATCGAAAAGATACATGATGCACTGGTGCTGGGTATCCGTGACTATTTCGGAAAAGCGGGGTTCAGGCAGGCCACACTGGGACTCTCCGGGGGAATCGATTCAGCCATCACTGCGGTCCTGGCCGTTGAGGCGTTGGGAGCAGAAAATGTACGCGTTTTGCTGCTGCCATCCAGGTATTCATCAGACCACAGTCTGGAGGACGCCCGCCAGCTGGCCGAAAACCTGAAGATCAAGTACGATATTGTTCCCATACAGGAAGTCGTGGATGCATTTGAGAAAGGGCTTACGTCCCTGTTTGAAGGAACCCGGCAGGACATCACCGAGGAGAACATTCAGGCACGGGCGCGGGGCATCTACCTGATGGCAATCTCCAACAAATTTGGCCACATCCTGCTGAACACTACCAACAAGAGCGAGTGTGCCGTGGGCTACGGAACCCTTTACGGCGACATGAACGGCGGTCTTGCCGTGCTGGGCGACGTATACAAAACCGATATTTTCAGGCTGGCCCGCTTCATGAACCGCGAACGGGAGGTCATCCCCGAAAATACCATTGTCAAACCTCCTTCGGCAGAGCTGCGCCCTGACCAAAAGGATACCGACTCACTGCCCGAGTATGAGATACTGGATGAGATCCTTTTCAGTTTTATCGAACAGAATCTTTCCCCCGGCGAGATTGAGGGCAAAGGATTTGATCCGGAGGTGGTCCGGAAGGTGATCCGGATGGTAAATACGACCGAATACAAACGGTTCCAGGCCGCGCCCATATTGCGGGTGAGCTCGAAGGCGTTCGGGTTTGGGAGGAAGATGCCGCTGGTGGGGAGGTATTAGGAAGGGAAGAGGAGCTTCTGCAACGGAATGTAAAGATTTCAATTTCCAGACATAATCATTATTTTTACATCCATATTAAAAATGAATTGGTGATGACAAAAACGGCAATAATTAGTTACGATAACAATGATAAGGCCGTCATGAAGATTATTGATGGTCTTAAAAGTATTTGTGTTTCACCTTTAAACAGACAGAGAAATATTAAAACATTTTTGCGCGAATGACATACATCTTCGGGATAAAAGAAGCGACCCTGATACAGCGACTCATTAAAGGCGACCAGACGGCCTATGAATTGCTGTTCCGCTTCTATTATCCCGGCCTGGTCACTTTTGCATGCCATATTGTTCTGGATCCCGATGAGGCAGAGGAGATTGTCCAGGACTTCTTCGTGAAGCTGTGGACCGACAGGAGGGAGATCAAAAGAGCAGCAACCCTGAAGCATTACTTTTTCACCTCCGTAAAAAACCGGTCGTTGAATTACCTGAAAAGAGAAAAGATTAGCGAAAAGGTACGGGTTCAACTTCGGGAAATGATCGAAACCGACCGGCTTTACCAACCCGACCTGTATGTAGAGTCTGAACTGCAGTCACGCATCAAATCGGCTTTTGGAAAACTACCGGTCCGCACCGGTGAAGTATTCACTCTTAGTCGATTCAAAGGGCTTTCAAACGATCAGATAGCCGAACAGCTCCATATCTCCAAACGCACCGTGGAGACCCATATTTCAGGCGCACTGAAGATTTTAAGGGAAGAGCTGAGGGATTATGTGTTTATATTGGTGCTGATTTGATGATTTTCCCGCAAAGGCGCAAATTGAAATCTCACCGTAAAGGTGCGAAGTGAATATGCCAGGGTGCAAAGAGATTTATTTATTGTAAGAAAAAATGGAATGAATCTCTATAATAATTCAAAATGCCTCTTAACTTTTACATATTTTTTTGTGGGAATTTTCGAAGATTTTTTTTCAACCTTTTTGTTCTCATCATCAATAAATGAAATTGCAGAACCCTCTGGTATTTGGTCAGTCAAATCAGGATTTTCAATTATTTGTTCAATGAAATCAAATGCTACGGCAATATCTCTCTGAATTTGTTCTTTATTCCTCATGTTTTTAACTTTTTCAAATATTGTTCTTTATACCATTCCCATCTGTCTTCCAAGTCTTGTTTGGCAAATGCAAAGGCATATTTTAAATCAGGCGTTTCTATCACTTTTTTTTCTTTATCTCCATTCGGGTGTAAAAGATCTCTGTGAAAGAAACCATGAGCACAATCATATCTTACAATTGCCACCCATTTCCCATTTATCATTGCCTCGTATTGAATGACCAAATCAAGAATTTCCCCTTTATCTTTAATAAAATGAACTCTTATTTTGTCTTTAAACTGTATTCCGAGAAAGATATAGAATTCTTTATCATTCACATTAACGAATTTATTGCAAAGTTAATAAAGTTTAGAAATATTAACAACTACACCTGCTGCGTAATAACCGGACTTTAAATCGTTTTCAAAAATTTTCCATTTTCTTCTACGTGTTTTTCGATTCAGGATTGTATTATGAATAAACCAGACTAAATTTGGTGAGAGAAACAGCATAGAACTGAATGAATCAAAAAATACAACATAGAAAATCCGAATCCGACTTTCAAAATTTTATTGAAGACCGGAAAGGATTGTCTCCCTTTGACAGGAAACTTGAAGCAGCGAAGCTTATTGACCAGGCTGCTTCGGTGGATGTGGACAATGCCTACGAAACGGTGAGCAGGAGGATCAACCGGCGAAACAATACCTATCCGTTTATTACCCTTCTGACGCGCATAGCGGCAGTACTTACACTGCCGTTACTGGCCTTTGCCATATGGAGCCTCTTTTTTCAGGAGCAGAAAACAAAGTATCATGAGTTGGCCCAAAACGAAATTACCTGGCAGGAGATTGAAAGTCCGCCGGGAATTCGTTCTCACGTCGTTTTGCCCGATGGTACGAAGCTCTGGCTTAATGCCGGCAGCCAGCTACGTTACGGCATTCCCTTTACCCGCAGAAACAGGGAAGTGGAACTTGCAGGAGAGGCTTTTCTCGAGGTGGCAAAGAATGAACTATCGCCTTTTGTGGTAAAAGCGGGAAATGCCGAAGTGGAGGTTTTGGGAACGCAGTTCAATGTAAGTGCTTATCCGGGATCGGACCGGATTGAAGTGGCCCTGAAAGAGGGGAGAGTGAGATTCAGTGTTCCTGATGATGCCGGATCTGTCAAATCCTGCGAAATGAAGGCCAACGATTTTATGCAATTCAACATGGAAAATCAGAAGGCAAGTCTTAGAAACACCAACATAGAGAAGTACATTGCCTGGCATAAGAATATCATGATCCTTGATGATACTCCGATGGAAGAAGTAGTCCGGTTGCTGGAGCAGTGGTACGGGGTGAAGGTGATCATCAGGGATGAAAGCATAAAGAAGTACAAGTTTACCACCACGTTTGATAATGAACCTTTGTTCAGGGTGCTGGAACTGCTTGAGCTCAGTTCTCCCGGCATCAAAACGATTTATACTCCGGGCAGGCCGGACAAGGTGACGAAAAAATTGTCCCCTTCGATAGTAACCATAACCAAAAAATAAGTGCCTATGTAAACCTATTCTTTTTAAACCATTCTATTGAAAAAAGAAGGAAGCGCTGCGAACACTTCCTTCCGTCCTCCCCGGCTTTCTGAGGGGGAGAAATTTTAAACGATTTATTAATTTAAAACAGGGTAAAACTATGAAAAAATTTTTAAACCTGGTGTGTTTACTGTTTAAGCTGTACTAACCCCCCAATAATATGAAATAAAATTGGCGAAACGGTTTGACACTTTAATTTTGTAAAATTATGACAAAAGAAAGGCGTCAATGGGGCAAAGAACAGAAGCTCCAGATTATTCAGG
>Ga0172382_10002715_pt1 | contig 29020 bp, 29 predicted proteins | sample Leawel138RmetaG_FD_122245 | JGI IMG/M metagenome (GOLD analysis project Ga0172382, IMG submission 122245) | Leachate microbial communities from a municipal landfill in Southern Ontario, Canada - Leachate well 138R metaG | ecosystem: Engineered > Solid waste > Landfill > Unclassified | place...
CCTTAGGAAACACACCCTGGTGTTTCATTTTATTTTTAATTTGTGAAGCCCACGAGCGGACTCGAACCGCTGGCCTCTTGCTTACCATGCAAGTGCTCTACCTCCTGAGCTACGTGGGCAATTACTCACTGCTAGTTATTTTACTATTAGATTTTAAAAATGTCAAGCATTGTTGTGCTTTTAATCTAATATTTTCTCCATCTTTTTCTTAACCCTCTGAAGTGCGTTGTCTATACACTTCACATGCTTGTCTAGGTCATCGGCAATCTCTTGGTAACTTAGTCCATCTATATAGGATGTAAATACTTCCAATTCCAATTTCGATAGGCTTTTGCCCATTTTTTCTTCAATGGTGCTTAAGTCTTCCTTACCTATCATCACTTCTTCTGGATCGCATATTTTTCCCCCCGATATTATATCCATCAGGGTCCTATCGGATTCTTCACTATATATTGGTTTATTTAAGGAAATATAGGAATTTAGTGGTATATGTTTTTGCCTGGTAGCAGTTTTAATTGCCGTGATAATCTGTCTAGTAATGCAGACCTCTGCAAAGGCTCTGAAAGAGGTTTCTTTTCCATCATCAAAGTCCCTTATGGCCTTGTAGAGTCCAATCATCCCCTCTTGAATGATATCCTCCTTGTCCGCCCCGATCAAATAATAGGAACGGGCCTTTAACTTTACATAATTCTTGTACTTGTAGATTAGATACTCCAATGCAAATTCATTGCCTGAATTAGCAGCCTTGATTATTTCCTCATCTCCCATATTTCCATAAGATGCAAATCTATTGCTTTTATTGTGCAGACCAAGATGCATCCTTCATCCCCCCAGTGAAATAGTAATTAATCGGAATCCTTATTTTTATGAAACCATTTTTCCAATTTCCTTATATTTTCATCGTCCAGCCTTCCTATGAGAAAGTCGTTCTTCTTGTTTTCTCTTGCCCTCTTTCTGCTTACCATCTTTTTTTCATTAAATATTTCTGCCTCTAGTTCCCTAGCTGAAATCCTAATGCCGCCCCTGCCCAAAATTATCTGCTGCTCCATCCAATCCGATGTAGCCACCCTTACCTTTCTGATTCTCCCCAGGCTGTCCAATTGTTTCTCTATATACTGATCTGCCGTCTCATTTTCCCTTGTGTATACTATTTTCAGGCCCCTGTGCTTGTCTATATTGCCACTGTTCCCCTTTACTAGATGTGCATCGAAAACTATTACAATTTCTATTCCGGAATAGTGCTTGTACTCAGTCATGATATCTATTAAATCATTTCTAGCCTCTTCAAGATTGTCTTTTTTAGAATCTTTAAACCTATCCCAAGAATTAATGATATTATAGCCGTCCACGAATAGATATTCCTTAGGTCTTTTTTCCCTTCTAGCCATGATTTTGTCTAAATACCTCATATATCAATATAGCTGCAGCATTTGACGCATTTAGGGAGGAAATTTTTCCTGTCATTGGTATCTTTACCAAGACATCGCACTTTTCCTTGGTCAATCTCGACAGTCCCTTGCCTTCATTGCCCACTACAAGGGCTATGGGTCCCTTGAGATCTGTATTGAAATAGAAATCGCCACCATCTGCATCTGCTCCAAATATCCAAAGGCCCCTTGCCTTTAGATTTTCTATCTCGCGGTTTATATTGTTTACCCTTGCAATTAAAATATGCTCAACAGCTCCGGCTGAGCTCTTGTATACCGTTTGATTTACAGTTGCGGACCTTCTTTGCGGGATTATAATTCCATCCACACCTGCACATTCTGCCGTCCTTATGATAGCACCTAGATTATGAGGATCTTCTATACCATCCAATACTATGACAAAGGGGTCCTCCTGCCTGTCCTTGGCCCTTTGTAGAATATCGTCTATGTCAGCATATTTATATGCAGTGACTAGGGCTACAACACCTTGGTGGTTGCTAGCTCCTGCCAGGGAATCCAGTTTCTTCTTGTCTACCTCTTGTATTACTATGTTTTTATCCCTGGCCTTTCCTATTATTTTATTTATTGAACCCTGTAAATCGCCCTTTAAAATGTAGAGTTTGTCAATCTCCTTATCAGTTTTTAGGACCTCTAACACTGGATTTCTTCCAGCTACATATTGAAAATCCATTTTTCCACAATCCTCCTCTAGTCCATTGCCCTGAATCTTTCCCTAACCTCAACTATCTTGCCGCAGGTCATCTTACCCTCTGGGCATGGCCCTGTCAAACAGCTTGGACCTGCATTTTTAAATAGTATTGGGTAGACTTCTTTTACCTTCTTTATCATGGCCACTCCCAGGTCCCTTATTTCCCATTGGGCCCTCTCACAGGTCCTTAGATTGAAAAAGTGGAGTAGGGATCTGGCATTCATGGTAAAGACAATCTTCGTTTCGCAGGCATTGGGAAAGACATATCTGGCATCTTCTATAGCCTCTTTCTCCGCCTTACTTCTCGCTTCCCTCTCTCCAAATCCCTCATCAATATACTTCCTATAGTGGTCTTCAAAGAGCAATTCTGCTATCTCATCGTATTTACGCTGATTTTCTTCCATAGATTCAATAAATAGGGCCCTGGCAATCTTATTCTTTTCAATAGCCGGTGGTATTATGTATTCGAATTGGTCTAACTTTACATATCTTTGGGATTGCTGGGAGTAACTTGCAATTCTGTGCCTTACCAGTTGATGGGTTAATGTCCTAGATACCCCTTCGACTCCAAATGTAAAGGTAAGGTGTTCTATGGGGCTTTCGTGATTCATATCCATCAATAGAGATAAAAAAGATTGGGTTTTCTTTTCATCTAAAGTTTCTTCTATTTGGCTGATGCCCACAGGTGAATAACAAAGCTTTGCCGCTGCTGCAATCAATTTTTCACCATCAGGAGTATATCTCAATAATTCTACCTTAGCCATTCTAATCCCCCTTTTCTTTTGTTATATCAATGTTTAAAATTATTTCAAATAGTTCTTCCAGCCTATTATCCATATTTGCAATATATAGATAGCCAATTAAGGCTTCAAACCCAGTTGCATATTTGTAGTCTATTACACTTGCATTTTTAGCCATGGTATTTGACTTTGCATTTCTGCCCTTCCTTACTATGGCCCTCTCCTTGTCCGTAAGGAGTTCCTCCAGCCTATGGACAATATCGGCCTGAGATTTGGCCTTTACATATTTGGTGGAGAGCTTGTGCAATTCATTCACCGGCAGCCTTTTAGTCAATAGATAGGTCCTTACCAGCAACTCGTATACAGCATCACCTATATATGCCAGATGCAAAGGAGATAGCATGGCTATATCCTCTGCATTTAAATCTTTGCCTATTTCCCTAAATATATTGTAATTTTTCATATTTTATATGCGTTTCCACTTCACTCCTTCTTGGGTGTCCTCCAATAGAATTCCCCTATCTTTTAGATCATCTCTAATCTCATCTGATAATTTATAGTCCTTGTTTTTCCTAGCCTCACTTCTCTTTTCTATTAGCTCTAGTATTTCCTCTTCCAGCAGTTCATCCTTCCTGTTCAATATACCCAAAACTGATGTCAGTTCAACTAGTCTATCTAAGGCCCTTGATATTAAAACCTTGCTAGATTTTTCGTTTAGATTTGTATTGGAAAACTTAACCAGCTCAAAAATAGACGCTATGGCATCGGCCGTATTTAGGTCGTCCTCCATGGACCTTATAAACTCATCCCTATACTTGTCTATCTCTCCCAAGAGTTCATTTTCTAATTGGGATAATTCCCTATCTTCTACAAGGCCTAGGAGGTACTGAAGGTTTTTCTCCGCATTATATAGCCTCTCCAGGGCATTTTCCATCTGTTTCATGATTTCCCTAGTAAAATTAATTGGGGACCTGTAATGGGCTGATAATAGGAAAAACCTAAGGGTCTCTAAATCAAATTCCTTAGCCACATCTTTTACAAATAGGAAGTTGTCCAGGGACTTAGACATTTTTTGATTGTCTATATTTATCATGGCATTGTGCATCCAGTAGTTGGCGAAGGGTTTGCCCGTCAAGGTTTCGGATTGGGCAATTTCGTTTTCATGGTGGGGAAACTGGAGATCCTCTCCGCCTGCGTGTATATCTATGGTATCTCCAAGTAAGGTCCTAGACATGACAGAACATTCTATATGCCAGCCCGGCCTGCCCTTGCCCCAGGGACTTTCCCAATAGGGTTCCCCCGCCTTCGATTTCTTCCAAAGTGCAAAATCCAAGGGATTCCTTTTCTCCTCGCTTATCTCTACTCTGGCACCTGAGATTAAATCTTCTATGTTTTTCTTAGATAATTTACCGTAGTCCTTAGCTGCATCTATATTAAAATACACATTGCCACCTATGTCATAGGCTGCGCCCTTTTCGATTAGTATTTCTATGAATTCAATCATGGGCTTTACAAATTCAGTTGCCCTAGGATGTACTGTTTCCTCTTCGTAAAGGTTGAGCCCCTGGGCATCTTTTAGAAATGCCTCTATATACCTGTCGGATATTTCCTTAATTGATACACCTTCTTCATTGGCCTTGTTTATAATCTTGTCATCAATATCTGTAAAGTTGACGACAAATTTTACATCATGACCCCTGTACTTAAAGAATCTCCTCAGTGTATCAAATACGACCATGGGCCTGGCATTGCCCACATGAATGTAATTGTAAACAGTGGGGCCACAAGTATACATCTTCACCTTTCCTTCTTCAACTGCTATAAATTTTTCCTTTTTTCTCGTTAATGTATTGTAAAGTCTCATATCTACCCTCCCGTAATGAATTCCTAGTCACAGTTAAATATATGTCTCCCTGACATGTTCTATCCTCTTTATTATATTCTCCTTGCCAAGTAGGACAAGTACATTTACAAATTCTGGCCCATGGGCCATTCCTGTCAAGGCCACCCTTGCAGGCATAAATAGGTTTTTGCCCTTAACTCCCGTAGCCTTTTGCACTAGCTTCATAAAACCCCTTGCATATTCCTCATCTATTTCTTCTACCTTACTCAGTTCCTCTACCAGAGCATCTAGGACAGTGCCCACTTGTTCTCCACCTATAATCTCCAAGGCGTCCTTCTCGACAATATCCACAAGGTCCTTAAATAAAAATTCCACCTTCTCGGGTATTTGACCCACAGTATCTAGGCTTTCCTGTACTGTTTTTACCATGAGATTTAACCAGTCCAGTCTCTCTTCTACAAATTTCTCATCTATTAGCCCTGCTTCAATCAGATATGGTATTGCCAGTTCTGTAATCTTCTCTACTGGCAAAGCCTTTATATAGTGACTATTTACCCAATCCAGCTTATCCTTATCAAATATTCCTCCGGTTTTTGATACTCTCTCAAATGAGAATTTTTCCACCAGTTCTTCCATACTGAGGATTTCCTGATTGTCTTCTGGACTCCAGCCCACTAGGGCCAAGTAGTTTACCAGTCCCTCCTGCAAGTAGCCCTTGGACCTAAAGTCCTCCACTGATACATCTCCCTGCCTCTTGCTTAGTTTCTTCCTGTCCTTGTTCAGGACTGTAGGCAGATGGACATAAGTCGGTTTTTCCCAGCCGAATGCCTCATATAGGTAGACGTGTTTTGGCGTGGAAGGCAGCCACTCCTCTCCCCTCACTATATGGCTTATGTTCATTAAATGGTCGTCAACCACTACAGCCATATGATAGGTGGGAAAGCCATCCGATTTTAATAGCACCTGATCATCTATATCATTTGTATTTATTACTATATCTCCCCTTACCATATCGTGAAACTTAATGTCATAGTTGTGAGGAAGCTTTAGTCTAACTACGTATTCTTCGCCCTTAGCTATCCTTTCCCTAGCTTCATCTAGGGGGATATTCCTACAAAATCCGTCGTATTTAGGGACTAGACCCCTTATTTTTTGTTCCTCCCGAAGGGAGTCCAATCTTTCCTTTGAACAAAAACAATAATAGGCATGGCCCTTTTCAATAAGTTCATCGACGTACTTCTTGTATAGGTCTAGCCTTTCAGATTGTATATATGGACCATATTGTCCTTTTTCTACTATTTTTCCTTCCTCTACGAATACTCCCTCGTCGTATTTGACCCCTGACCACTCAAGTGCCTCAATTAGGTTTTCTATGGCTCCTTCTACAAACCTAGTCTGGTCAGTATCTTCTATTCTTAGGATAAATTTCCCGCCATTCTTCCTTGCAAATAAATAATTGTATAGTGCAGTCCTTAAACCACCTATATGTAAATAGCCCGTAGGACTTGGTGCAAACCTCACTCTAACTTCTTTCAAAACGCCACCTCCTGAATTAATTATCTTTATTATATAATACAAGTGTGCAAGTGTAAACTATGGGTAAAGAAATAAAATAGCCCCAAAGGACTATTTTAAATTTTCAAGCCTGCCTTGTTAAATTCTTCCTCGATTAGTGGAATTACATCTGTGACGGGGACCTCTATTCTTTCTTCCCCTCCCCTTATGGAGTATTCTACAATGGAATCCTTAGATTTCTTCCCTGCTGTTATCCTAATGGGAATCCCAATTAGGTCCCTATCCTTAAACTTCACACCTGCCCTTTCATTTCTGTCGTCTATGATTACTTCTAGCCCCCTAGCCTTTAGGTCTTCATAGAGTTTTTCTCCTAATTTTACTTGCTCCTCATCCTTTACGTTTATAATAGTTATGATTAGCTGATAGGGAGCCACTACTAGGGGCCATATTACTCCGTCCTGGTCATGGTACTGCTCTACAACTGCTGCCATCGATCTGGAAACCCCTATGCCATAACTACCCATAATAAAGGGTTTTTCCTTCCCATTTTCATCTAAAAACTTGGCATGTAGGGAATCGGAGTATTTTGTACCTAATTGGAATATATTGCCCACTTCTATTCCCCTATCCATTTTCAGGCTATTAGCACATTTTGGACAAATATCCCCTTCCTCTACTAGAAGTAGATCCTCTACTAGCTCACCAGTAAAATCCCTTCCAAAATTAGCATTTTTTATATGGTAATCGCTTTCATTCCCTCCGACTACTAGGTTCTTCATCTTGGCGATTCTAGAGTCTATCAACAGTCTAACACTGCCCTTCAGGCCTATAGGACCGGTGAAACCCTTGTCAGCACCTGAAATAGCCATTATGGTGTCTCCATCTGCCATCTCCAAATCGTGTTCTCCAATACCTAGGTAATTGCATAACTTTGTTTCATTTAATTCCCTGTCTCCCGGAATTAGTGCAATTACTGGTTTTTCCTGGGCCTTGTATACTACAGCCTTGGCAAATTTGCTGTGGGAAATGCCAAAGAAGTCAACCAGGGCATCTATGGTAGTAAGCCCTGGGGTGTGGACTCTTTCCAGCTCTAATTCCTCTGCTACCTCTTCTACTTGGTATAGGACCTCTGCTTTTTCATCTGTTGCGGCATAGTCACAATGGTCACAATAGGCAATTAGGCTTTCTCCAACATCTGATGTTGCCATGAATTCGTGGGATACCTTTCCTCCCATGGCCCCCGTATCTCCCTGGACAACCTTGAATTTTAGTTTCAATCTGGTGAATACCTTGTCGTATGCCTGCCACATATTTTCATAGGCAGCCCTCATGCCTTCCTCATCTATATCGAAACTATAGGCGTCTTTCATGATGAATTCCCTGCATCTCATTAGTCCAAATCTGGGCCTTTTCTCGTCCCTATACTTGGTCTGTATTTGGTAGAGGTTAAGGGGCAATTGCTTATAGGACCTTATTTCATCCTTAATCAGATTGGTAAAGTACTCCTCATGGGTAGGCCCCAGACAAAATTCCCTGTCATTTCTGTCTCTTAACTTAAACATCTCTGGTCCAAAATTATCCCACCTACCTGTAGCCTCCCATATTTCCCTTGGCTGGATTGCCGACATCAGGAGTTCCTGGGAACCTGCCCTGTCCATCTCCTCCCTCACTATTTCTTCTATCTTCCTTATGACCCGATAGCCCAATGGAAGATAAGAGTAAACCCCACTCACTAATTTCCTAATCATTCCTGCCCTCAAGAGAAGCTTGTGGCTTGGTATTTCAGCCTCTGCAGGCATCTCCCTTAGGGTAGGCATATAAAGCTTAGACATCCTCATTTCTTTTCCTCCTTAAAATTAATAAAACCCTTCATCTCCAAAGAGACGAAAGGTTATTTCCGCGGTACCACTCTAATAGATCTTAAGAAAAGATCCACTCACTAGTTATAACGTTACAAGCGTATTGGCTTAGTCGCCAAAGGCTCTAGGGCAGGTTCAATATCCAGTTTGCCAGAAAACTTCCACCTCTTGTTTTCCTCTCTAGGGCTTTAGATATTTACTATTCCTATCATTGCCATATATGGTATTTCACTGTAGAAGGGCTAAGTAAACCCTTGAATCATTTCTTTTAATTATACTAATAGCTTCATTATGTGTCAATTACTTTTTTTCAAGCAGGCATACAGCATATGAAGATATACCTTCACCCCTGCCTACAAAGCCCAAGTGCTCGGTAGTAGTGGCCTTAATATTTATATTATCCAGCGAAGTGTTTAATATTTCCCCTATCTTCTCTCTCATACTGTCTATGAAGGAGGCAAGTTTAGGTCTTTGAGCTCCTATGGTGGCATCGATATTTCCTATCTTATATCCCATGTCATCCATAATCTTCCACACCCTCGACAATAGATATATACTGGATATGTCCTTGTATTCCTCGTCAGTATCCGGGAAATGTCTGCCAATATCTCCTTGGCCCAGTGCCCCCAAGATGCTGTCCATAATAGCGTGGACCAGTACATCTGCATCTGAATGACCCAGCAAGCCCTTTTCAAAGGGAATGTCAATTCCCCCAATTATCAGTCTCCTATTTTCCACCAGTTGGTGGACATCATAGCCAAATCCTATTCTCACATTATCACCTATTATCTACTTTGGAATATAAACTCTCGTCTGCCATAAATCTTTTCCCTGTCCCTAATCAGGGACTCCCCCAAAAGTATATCCTCCGGAGTCGTTATTTTAATATTTTCATAGGAACCCATGACCATTCTAACCTCATGTCCCATGCGTTCCACTAGGGAGCTGTCGTCCGTCCCCAGAAATCCGTCAATCTGAGCCTTCTCATAGGCCCCTAGGATGATATCCTTGTAGAAGGCCTGAGGCGTTTGTGCTGCCCATAGCAGACTCCTCTGGGGTGTCTTGTCTATGCTCTTGTGCTCGCCTACTATCTTGATGGTATCCGTTACCGGAACTCCTATTACACATGCTCCATGCTTCTCCACACACTCTATACTGTCCTCGATGTTTTCAATCTTTACAAAGGGCCTGGCACCATCGTGTATCAATACTATATCGGACCTTTCATCTAGGGCCAATATCCCATTATAGACTGAATCCTGCCTTTCCTTTCCACCTCTTATTATATTTGTTACCTTATTAAATCTATATTTTCTCACTATTTCCTTGCGGCAATATTCAATTTCCTCTTCCTTTGACACTATAATTATCTCATCAATATATCTGCACTTTTCGAATTTCTCCACAGTGTGTGCCAAAATCGGCTTGCTCCCTATGGCTATAAACTGTTTATTAATCTTGCTGCCCATCCTATTGCTCATTCCAGCAGCGGCAATTATGACAGATATATAATTGTTTTTGTACATGGTCTTCACCTCTTAAAGTATTATAACATATTATGATATAAGAGCAAACAAAATTAAAGACCCTGACGGGTCTTAAACTGCCTTATCCACCATGGACTTTGGCTTGGCAAATATCATTCTGCCTGCAGAAGTCTGTAGTACTGAAGTGACGATGACATCTATAGTCTCGCCTATGAACTTTCTACCGCTTTCAACGACTATCATGGTGCCGTCATCTAGGTAGGCTAATCCTTGATTTAATTCCTTTCCATCTCTAACTACCTGAACCAGCATTTCCTCCCCGGGGAGTACAACGGGCTTCACTGCATTGGCTAGTTCATTAATATTGAGTACTTCAATCCCTTGCACCTCTGCTACCTTGTTGAGGTTGTAGTCGTTGGTAATTATCTTCCCCTTAAGCAACTGGGTCAATTTCAACAACTTTGAATCTACCTCTTGAACGTCCTCGAATTTTTTATCGTTTATGATTACCTCGATATCCAATTCTTTCTGTATCTTATTTAATATATCTAAACCTCTCCTGCCCCTATTTCTCTTTAGGGAGTCTGAAGAGTCTGCAATATGCTGTAGTTCTTCCAAGACAAATTCTGGAATAATAAGTGGTCCTTCTATGAAACCTGTTTTGCAAATATCTGCTATCCTCCCATCTATTATGACAGAAGTATCTAATATTTTGGGGTAAACCTTATTTGGTATTTTTATTTTATCCCGAGGATTCCTCCTTATATTTCCCAGGGTGTTTTGTATATCGTCCCTCTTCCTATGGGGAATGGTAAGACCTAAATAGCCAAATATCCCGTATAATAGGATAGATGCTATTACCCCTATATAGGGTATCCCCAAATTGTTGATGGGTAAGGTCAATATCAATGCAATTAATAAACCGATAATGAGCCCAACAGAAGAAATGGCAATATCGTATACTGAAAACTTTTCTAATTCGTTTTCAATATTCTTTATTAACTTCCTTCCCCTGTGGATTATCCGAGAAGATAATGAAAAAAATATAATTCCAAATACTATTGAAACCCCCAAATAAACGGCTAAGTTTAGCCAACCATCTCTGACCAAATGAATGATTCCCATATTGACAAACAATGACAATATACTATATCCTACAATCATTCCTAAAACGCCTATGATTACTTTTGTTATTTTATCTACCATATATTCACCTCCTTATAATATAGTTATTGCCAATTATTTAAATTATAAACAAAAAAAATACAATTTAAAAGTTAAATTTCTTCTTCATATTTTACTGCCTCTATAACTAGCTTTTCTATTTTCTCTATATCTGAATCGGAGACCAAAACCATTTCGGACAATAACATTTGCTTGGCAGAACTTAACATCTTCTTCTCACCAGTAGACAGACCTTTCTCCAGGTCCATCATGAGCAGATTGCGGACTACGGCCGCTATTTCAAATATATCTCCTGATTTAATCCTATCCATGTTAATTCTATATCTCCTATTCCAATTTTGTGGCATAGAAGTCTTATTCCCCTTAAGTATGGAGATTACCCTCTCTAACTCATTAGGGTCAATTATTTCCCTAACCCCAACTTCCTCTACATTATCTACCGGTACCATGACTTTCATATCTCCAATGGGCATCCTCATAATAAAGTATCTTCTAATTTCTCCCAAGATTTCTTTTTCTTCAATACCTTCGATTATTCCAGCACCATGCATTGGGTAAACCACTTTATCTCCCACATTAAACATATGTAAACCTCCTATTTACCTAGTAACTTATATTATACATTATTGGGCTGAAATTGTAAAGATTATATTTTATCATAGACCCATTTGAATTGTCAATGATTTTTACATAAGTTTTTAGCCTTTTTCTACAAATTAATAAATTAAAATAATTGATAGAAATATTTGACAACTACTTGTCCCTGTAAGTATAATTGTTATATAGCAAATAACTTTGACGGGAGTGAGATTATGAACGATAATATTGCTAATTTAGACATTTGTAAAGATTTCCAAGATCAAGTATCCCAAGTTCTCATCAGGCACAAGAGTATATTAGACATAATGACTAAGCTTGACGAATATAATGCCCGTATTAACAGAGCTGTGGCCAAATCGGTAACTAATTGCGGTTGTATTTCCATAGATGCCAGTAAACAAGACTTTGGCAATGGTTCTTTTCAAGATATGTTAAACACTGTAGAATCTCATATTGAAGGAAAGGTCTGCAATAATTGTAAGGATGTAATTAGCGAGGAGATAGGATCCTATATCTTCTATCTATCTGCCCTATCCAATTCCCTAGGGCTTGACTTAAGCGATATACTTAAGGACGAATACAACACAATTAAAACTTTGGGAATTTATACACTAAAATAGCCATTTTAAAATACAGGTTAGAATTTAACCTGTATTTTATTTGAAAACATCTCTAATCACATCTTTTAAGGTATCCTTTTCCACAATCTTCAATCCATTTGTTTTTATGTTTTTCCCGCTGTTTGGAGCAACGTATACTTTTTTAAAACCCATCCTATCCAATTCCCTGATTCTAGCCTCTAGGGAGGGAACTCTTTTCAGTTCACCTGTAAGACCAACATCGGCTATGAATACAGTGTCATTTTCTATGCCTATTTGCTTGGCAGATGAAATTATGCTCATGACCACTGCCAAATTTGAGGCCTGTTCCTTTAGCTTTATTCCACCTGTCGTCTTTATAACTACATTCTTGTCAAAAAAGCTAATTCCACCTCTTTGCTCTATGATGGATACTAGGGTATTTAACTGCTCACGCCTCATGGATTCCCCAATCCTAGAAGGAAAGGGGGTAAAGGAATCAGAAACCAAGGACTCTATTTCAAGTATTATCGGCCTGGTTCCCTCCCTCACTACTGTAATTGAGCTACCAGGCATTATAGTGTTTTCTTCCCTAGCCGTCATAAAATACTCTGAGGGATTGTCTATGGAGATCATACCCTTGTCCGTAATATAGAAAAAACCCATTTCACCCGTTGAGCCATACCTGTTTTTTGTAGTCAAAAGTGTCCTCAACTCTTCGCCGCTTTCCCCGTCTATAATCAAGACGGCGTCAACCAGGTGTTCAAGAGCCCTCACACCAGCAATTTCATCTTCCTTGGTCATTTGCCCTATCATCATAACTGCCCTAGGCCTATCAGACCCCTTTGCTATTTTTACCAATTCGCTTGCACATTCCATGGTTTGTGTTGGGGAGCCTGCCCTAGAATTTGGATATCCTGCTAGGGTAAAGGTTTGTATGCTGTCAATGATTATCAAATCCGGGTCTATCTTATTCACCAGGTCAAGTATATTGTCCATACTATTGTCAGATACAACCCATACATTGGGGTGAATCTTGTCGATTACCCTATCCGCCCTATTTTTTATCTGGGATTCGCTTTCTTCTCCTGAGGCATAGAGGACCCTAAAATCCTTTATAGCCAGGTCGTTGGCTACCTGCAAGAGCAGGGTGGATTTCCCTGCCCCGGGCTTTGCTGTCAATATGGTAATGGAGTCCCTTACAATTCCTCCCCCCATTACCCTGTTAAATTCTCCTATACTGCTGCTTATCCTGTCGCTATTGGTCGATACTATGTCCCTTAATCTCTGTACATCTTTTCTACTTTCCAAGGCCCTGCTGCCTCTTTTTTCCTCTTGCAGGGATTCCTTCATACTATTCCAAGCACCACATTCTGGACATTTGCCATAATATCCTATGCTTTCATATCCGCAGTTTTCGCATATATAAATGGTTTTCTTTTTCATTTCTCACCTCATATGGTTAAAAATCCAAGAAGGATAAAATCCCCCTATATTGGCTTAAATATTAATTTATCATTCTCATCGTCATAGTCTATGGCAATATTGTCGTCCTTTGCTATTTTACCCTTTAACATCTCCTCTGCTAACTGATCTTCAATCATCTTCCTTATGGTCCTTTCCAGGGGTCTTGCCCCATAAACTGTGTCAAATCCCCTTGTGGATATATGATTCTTTGTATTTTCCGAGACCTCAATATTTATGTCTGCCTTCTTTAAACGTTTTTCCAAATCTCCAACCATAATATCTACAATTTCCTTCACATGACTTTCATCTAGACTGTGGAATACTATTATTTCATCTAACCTATTTAAAAACTCCGGCCTAAATGTCTTTTTGAGCTCTTCGCTAATGGTATCCTTCATCTTCTCATACTCTGCCCTATTGTCCTCTCCACCGGCGGAAAAACCTAGGACATTTTGCTTCCTAATCGACGTCGCACCTACATTCGATGTCAGGATTATTACAGTATTTTTAAAGTTTACAGTTCTACCCTTGGAGTCTGTCAACCGTCCATCATCCAATATCTGTAAAAGCATGTTAAATACATCTGGATGGGCCTTCTCTATCTCATCAAAAAGAATTACGGCATAGGGCTTCCTCCTTACAGCCTCTGTCAATTGACCACCCTCGTCATATCCCACATATCCGGGAGGTGAACCCACTAATTTTGACACCGAATGCTTTTCCATGTATTCGGACATGTCTATCCTAATCATGGCATCTTCGTCGCCAAATAGGGCCTCTGCCAAGGCCTTGGCTAAATAAGTCTTCCCAACCCCAGTTGGACCTACAAATATAAAGCTTCCTACGGGCTTTTTAGGATCCTTAAGTCCAACCCTGGATCTCCTAACAGCACTGGACACTGCTTCTACGGCCTGCTCTTGTCCAATGACTCTTTGATGGAGTATCTTTTCTAAATCCAAAAGCCTCTGGCTTTCCTCTGATGTCATCTTGGTAACTGGTACCCCTGACCAATCAGATACTACTTTTGCTATTTCGTCATAGCCCACTATTAAATCAGATGTTTGTTTCTTTTGATCCCATTGGGCCTTGTTACTATCCAATTCTTCCCTTAGTTTTCTTTCCTCATCTCTAATCTTTGCTGCCTTTTCATAATTTTGAGTGTTTATGGCCTCTTCCTTTTCCTTGGATAATTCCTCTAATTCTTCCTCCAAATCCTTGAGCTCCACTGGAGGCACATAGGATTTTATCCTAATCATGGATGCTGCCTCATCTATTAAATCTATTGCCTTATCAGGCAGAAACCTATCGGTTATATATCTACTGGACAGCTCTGCTGCAGCTTTTATGGCCTCATCTGTTATCTTTACCCTGTGATGGGCCTCATATCTGTCCCTAAGGCCTTCTAGTATCTTAACTGAATCCTCCACTGTAGGCTCTTCCACCATAATGGGCTGAAATCTTCTTTCAAGGGCTGAGTCCTTCTCTATATACTTTCTATACTCGTCTATGGTAGTGGCACCTATTACCTGAAGTTCCCCCCTAGCCAGGACAGGTTTTAGTATACTTGAGGCATCTATGGCACCTTCAGCTGCACCTGCTCCTATGATTGTGTGCAGTTCGTCGATAAACAGTATTACATTTCCAGCTTCCTTTAGCTCCTTCATTACAGATTTCAGTCTTTCTTCAAACTCTCCCCTATATTTGGCTCCTGCCACCATGCCCGGTAGGTCCAGTGAAATAATCCTCTTATCTTTTATGATCTCTGGCACTTCCCCTTCTATTATCTTCTGGGCAAGGCCCTCTGCAATGGCCGTTTTCCCGACACCCGGTTCTCCTATTAATACAGGGTTGTTTTTTGTCCTTCTGCTCAATACCTGGATTACCCTCTCAATTTCCATTAGCCTGCCTATGACGGGGTCTATCTCCCCTGCCTTGGCCGATTCGTTTAAATCCCTGCTATATTTATCTAGATTTGGTGTATCTGTATTTGGCCTTTCCACACTTTGACCCTGCTTTGATGATGCATCCCCAATCATGCTAAGGATTAGTTGGCTAAGCTTTTCCTTATCTATCCCAAGTCTCTTTAGGATAACTATGGCCGCCCCTTCCCCCTCTGACAAAAGACCCAGCAATAGGTGTTCTGTACCGACATAATTGTGGCCTAGGTTTCTGGCTTGAATAAAGGAAAGTTCAAAGATTCTCTTTACCCTGGGAGTAAATCCCAGAATGTCTGCTCCGTAATTACCTTCTCCAACTACCCCTATTACTTCCTTCCTTGCCCTCTCAATGCTTAGGCCTTGATCCTTTAGGGCCTTGGCGCCAACTCCTTCGTTTTCAGCTATCAAGCCCAATAGCAAATGTTCTGTTCCCACATAGTTATGTTTTAATCCCTTGGCCTCCTCCTGGGAAAGAAGGATAGCCTTCTGTGCTCTTTCTGTAAATCTTCCAAACATCGCCATATCTATACCTCCATGTTAATTAAATTATTTCTTATTACTTGTGCCCTATAAATATCTCTTTCTTCTTCCGTCATAATAGTATTGGTGCTTTTTTGTATGCTTGCAGGCTGAATATCCATCATTAGGCTTAAAATCTCCTTGGGGTCCATATTGTCAATCAGGCCTAGGTCACAGCCCAGCTTTATATTTGACAGGTGGTTCATCGCTTCGGCAGAAGATATAATCCTGCTATAGTTCAATATCCCCAAAGAACGAAAGACCTTGTCTTCAATTTCTGTATGTTTTTTGTCCAACATATAGGCCCTAGTACTCCTTTCCCTAGAAACTATTTGGACTACTACCTTATTTATTTTTTTTATAATATCTTCTTCTCTTTCACCTAGGGTAGTCTGATTGGATATCTGAAATAGGTAACCTGATACCTTTGAGCCCTCTCCATAAAGCCCCCTAGCTGTCAATCCAATCTTTGTCAATCCCTCTATGATTGAATTGATATGCCCAGTCATGGATAGACAAGGAAGATGAAGCATGGCGGAGGCCCTAAGTCCCGTACCAGCATTGGTAGGACAGGCAGTCAAATATCCGAATTGCTCGTGAAAGGCGTATTCAATTTCCCCCTCCAGCAAGTCGTCTATTTCAGAGGAAATTTCCCAACCCTTTTCAAAATCTAAACCAGGCAAGAGTACCTGTATCCTGATATGGTCTTCTTCGTTTATCATTATGGTGGATTTTTCATCACTGCTGATTAAAAAACTACCATTCATTATTCTTTCCGATAGGTTGGGGCTGATCAAGTGTTCCTCTACAAATACATTTTTTTCAATATCGCTTAGGTCCTTTATCCGATAGAATCTATATGGATTTGCATTATCCCTCATGGTATTTAATATTTGATTTGTAACAAGTTCCGCTTCCTCCTCTGTCATAAGCTCTGGAAACTTGTAATTGGCCATATTTCTAGCAAGTCTAAGGCGGGTACTGACTACTACGTCTTCTTCATTCCCTACACCACCTAACCATTTAATCATCCGACTCACCTCCTAAATGTCCCTTGTTTTTTCCCTTAACTTCTTTATTTCATCCCTTAAATACGCAGCTCTCTCAAAATCTTCAACCTTAATGGATTTCTCAAGCTCTGATTTTAGGGAGTCGATGGCCTTCTTCTGAATTATCTTATCCTTTGTTCCTGCAGGAATTTTCCCCTCATGCCTATTGTGGCCATGTATGCCCTTTAATAGGGAGTCCATATCCCCAGTGAAGGTATCATAACATTTGGCACATCCAAATTTACCTGATTCCAAAAACTCCTTATATGTCAAACCGCATTGGCAGCTTATATCCTTTTCCTGTAAGCCCTTATCCTGTACAGAATCTATGAGGCCTGTAAATAGCTTTTGGAAGGAAAAGGGGAAATCAAAGGCAAATTCTATATCCTTGTTTTCCTTGGCACAGGAGCTACACAAATGCATTTCTTCCACATTGCCATTTATTATCTTTGTAAAATGGACAGTAGCGTCGTTTTTTCCGCATATTTGGCACAACATTTCAACACCCCCTATTTCACTAGGATCAGTAGTATGTTCTTTAAAATACTGGCCCTAAGTCTATTTCGCAAATCTGCATTTTCATCACCCAGGGACCTTTCACTCAAGGATGCCAATATAATATCATGTTCTCTTTCTGATATTATACCCTCTTCCATTAAACCTTCAACAATGTGGTGGGCTTTATTTCTAGTAATGGATTCTCCAATGGTATTTACTATGATATCGCTGATGTCCTCATAGCCATCTATCTCCACCTTTATTATCTTAATATACCCACCTCCACCTCTTCTACTCTCAATAAAGTATCCTTTGTAGGGGGTAAATCTAGTGGATAGTACATAGTTTATCTGTGAAGGTGCACAGCCGAATTTCTCTGCTAATTCATTTCTCTGGATTTCTACAATGCCATCTTCTTGAGCCTCTATCATGGATTTTATAAACCTTTCAATTATATTACTTATACCAGGCATAATTACCTCCTTGACTTTGACTTTGACTTTCTTTGTCCTTCACCTTAGATTATAACATTTTTTTCTTAAAAATAAAGAGTTTTTTAAAAAAACCATAGAAGAAATTTGACATTCTTCTATGGTTCTATATTATTCTTTCTCTGCCTTTGAATCGGCAATTATCTTTTCTGCAATGTTGCCGGGAACTTCTTCATATCTAATAAATTCCATGGTAAAACTGCCTCTTGCCTGGGTCATAGCCCTTAAATCTATGGCGTACTCAAATAACTCTGCATGGGGTGCTTCGGCAGTTACTATCTGGGAACCGTCCTCTTGTTGCTCCATACCCAATATCCTGCCCCTTCTCTTGTTCATGTCTCCCATTACATCCCCCATGTAGTCTTCCGGTATGGTGACTTCTACCTTCATAATAGGCTCTAGTAAGATGGGCTTAGCTTCTTCCATTCCCTTTTTAAATGCAAGGGATGCGGCAATCTTAAATGCCATTTCATTGGAGTCTACTGGGTGATATGACCCGTCAAATAGTGTAGCTTTTAGGTTTACTACAGGGTATCCCGCCAATACTCCATGCTCTAGGGATTCTAAAAGGCCCTTTTCAACAGCCGGGAAGAAATTCCTTGGCACGGCCCCACCAAATACTTCTTCTGCAAATACAAACTCCTCGTCATTTGGCTCAAACCTTATGTGAACGTCTCCGTACTGGCCTGCTCCACCTGATTGTTTCTTGTGCCTTCCTTGCACAGAGGAAGTGCCCTTTATGGTTTCCCTATAGGCTATCTTTGGATTTGTTAGATTTACTTCTACTCCAAAGGCATTTTTCAATTTATCTACAATAACAGTCAGTTGCATGTTTCCTTGACCGCCGATTAATAGCTGTTTTGTTTCAGAATTTCTCTCTACTATGAATGTTGGGTCCTCGTCGGTTAGCCTTTGCAGTGCTGTACCGATTTTTTCCTCATCTCCTTTTGCCTTAGGCTCTACAGCCAAGAATAAGGTGGGCTGAGGATATTTGATTTCTTCATAGAGAATTTGATCATTTTTATTACATAGGGTGTCTCCAGTTTGAGTATGGCTTAGCTTTGATGTAGCCCCTATGTCGCCTGCCTCTATTTCAGATACCTCAATTTGATTTTTGCCCCTAAGTACGAACAGGCCTCCTAGTTTTTCTCCCCTGTCCTTTGTAGAGTTATATAGATCAGTATCCTTGGTTATCTTTCCAGACACTACTTTAAAGAGGGATAATTTGCCCACGAATGGGTCAATTATTGTCTTAAATACAACAGCAGAGAAGGGTTCACTGACATCGGTTTTCCTTTCAATCTCCTTGCCGTCTTTCAGTCCCATAACCTTGTCTATATCCTTAGGAGAAGGTATATATTTTTCAATGGTTTCCAATAGGAAGTCTAAACCGATTCCGCTTTCTGCACAGCCTACAACAAGTGGAACTAGGTCACCACTGCCTACTGCTAATCTCAGTCCTCTAATTACCTCTTCGTCGGTAAATGACTCTCCTTCAAAATATTTCTCCATTAATTCCTCATCTGTTTCAGCTATCTTCTCCATTAATTCCTCTTTAATGGATTCTATTTCTTCCTCAAGTTCGTCCTCTAGTTCTACCTCTGTCCTCTTTGCATCCTTATACTCGTATGCCTTGCCATCTATTACAGTGGCCAGACCCTTAAATTCATTTGAAATCCCCAAGGGTAGAGCAAAGGGAACTACCTTTTCGCCCAGTTTATCCTTGAGCTCAGATAGTAGGTTTTCAAAGTTTAACTCTTCCTTATCCATTTTGTTTATAAAGATAATACTTGGCGTCCTGTACTTTTCTAAGTTTTTCCATGCCTTTTCTGTACCCACTTCAACCCCAGACGAAGCATCTATAAGAAGCACTGAGCCTTCAGAGGCCCTTTTGGCACCATACATCTCACCGATAAAATCAAAATAACCTGGCGTGTCCAATAAGTTGAATTTTGTATCCTTCCATTCTACGGGAATTACTGAAGTACCTATGGAGACTTTTCTCGCTATTTCTTCCTTATCGAAATCGGATACGGTATTACCATCTTCTACCCTACCTTGTCTTTTAGTTATTCCTGTTGCAAATAGTACTGCTTCCGTTAAAGTTGTCTTTCCGCTACTACTATGACCTAGCAAAGCTACGTTTCTGATTTTATCAGCTGAATATGTTTTCATTATACAATTCCCCCTTAGCTAGCTTATTTATTTGAAAGATTTGTTAAAATCTTTATGCCTAATTGACATTATCTAAATTTTTAATCATTTTAAAGCGTTTTTTACAACAACTGCCTTTATGATTATATCACAAGATATGCTAATATCATAGCCTTTTTTATTGCATTATCCTTTGGTATACTTATATTTATATAGATTTATTTTTATTATATGTTCTCACCATATTATGTTTTTATACCTCTATTAGATGAAGGCATCAAAATATTTGTGACACAAAAATAAAAATATAGGTGAAGATTTTAAAGAAGAAGATAAAAATGAAGGGAGCTGTGCATATTGGTAAGGTTTAGAGAAGAAATAAAGGATTTGAGACCCTATGATCCAGGGATGTCCCCTGAGGATCTTAAGAGAGAATACCAGGTCCAAGAAGTGGCAAAACTAGCATTAAATGAAAACCCTCTAGGCTGCTCGCCCAAGGCAAAGGAAGCTATGATTGAGCATATGGATAAAATTGGAGATTATCCAGATGGAAATGCCATGAAGCTAAGGGAGCTATTGTCTCGCAAACTAGGAGTTGGCCCAGACAATATATTAGCCAGCAATGGCCTTGATGAAATGATAGGTCTAGTTGCAAAGGCCTTTGTGGATAAGGGAGACGAGGTTATAGTAGCGGATATCACCTTTCCCAGCTATATGATGGCTGCAGTAGCCATGGGAGGAAAACCCGTCGTCGTTCCCTTGAAGGACTTTACCTTTGATTTAGATGGCATCTTAGCTGCAATTACAGATAAAACTAAACTCATATGGATATGTAACCCCAACAATCCAACTGGCACCATAATCACTGAAGGTGAGTTTGCCGATTTTCTCCAAAAAGTCCCTTCACATATTCTGGTAATTTCTGATGAAGCCTATAGGGAGTATGTAACCAGGGATGACTACCCCCATGACACAGTGAAGTTCTTGAGCAAATATCAAAACTTGCTGGTGATGAGGACATTTTCCAAGGCCTATGGACTCGCGGGAATTAGGGTAGGCTACACAATGGGAGACAGGGACCTACTGGAAAAGCTCAATAGGGTAAGAGAGACATTTAATGTCAACGCCCTAGCCCAAGTCGCTGCTATGGCGGCATTTGAAGATGAAGATTTCCTGAAAAAATCCTATGATTTAAATTTTCAAGGGAAAAGCTACCTATATGGAGAATTTGACAAGTTGGGTTTCTACTATGCTCCATCGGAGACTAATCATATCTTTGTAAATGTAGGTAAAAGTGGCAAGGATATATTTACTGAATTGCAGAAAAGGGGAGTTATCATAAGGCCCATGGGAGGAGATTTTATTAGGGTATCCATTGGAAGTATGGAGGATAACCGAATGTTCATTAAGGAATTAAAGGAACTATTATAAACAAACAAGGGCGAAATCGCCCTTGTTATATATATTCCTCCGTTTCGTGAGCTAGGCCCTTCTTTTTTAATTCCTCTTCTATTATATCCTTTATTATGGAGTATATGAATACAAAGAGGGGAACGCCAATTATCAGTCCAATGAAGCCAAATATCTTCCCACCCACCAAAAGGGCAAATAGTATCCAAAATGGTGCTATACCCAGGGAATCGCCTAAAATCTTTGGCCCTATTATATTTCCATCTATTTGTTGGATAATTAAGATTATCAGTATAAACCAAAGGGCCTTGACCGGTGAGACAAATACTATTATAAAGGCCGAAGGTACCGCTCCTATAAATGGCCCAAAAAATGGAATTATATTGGTTATACCTACGATAAAGGAGACCAAGACCGTATAGGGCATATTTACTATGGTCAATATGACAAAGGTAAGGGCACCGATAATAAAGGAATCCAAAATCTTGCCTGACAAAAACCTTCCAAATATGGTATTGCTCCTATGGGTTAATTGAATTATCCTGTCAGCCCTCTTTTCTGAAAATAGGGCCCTGGTCATTTTTCTAGCCAGACCCAAAAACCTTTCCCTGTCCACTAGAAGGTATATGGATACGATAATTCCCAGGACTATGTTCCAGATACTGGCTAGAATTATCTTCACCATATTGCCCAGGATTGGGATTAGATTGGTTGCAAATCTTATTATACTGTCCTTATACTTATTCCACTGATCGATTAGCAGATTGTAGTACTCTTCTTGTATATAGTATTTGCTATTAAAGTCATTTACCATCCTTGTGATATTGGCTATATAAAGTGGAATGTCATTTGCCAGTTTAATTATACTGGATACTAATTGAGGAAATATAAAATTAAAGAAGAGATATAATAATAAGGCCACGGTCCCATAGGTCAATAGGAGCCCTACAATCCTCTTGGCTTTGCCCTTCTGCCTATTCAATATGGGGATATTTAATATGCTGCTTTCGTAAAACTTCAACAGAAAATTGAACAAGTAGGCCATGACAAAGCCAATAATAAATGGCATAAATGTCGATAAGGTATCATTTACCTTGACCCGAAATGCATCTATTTCAGAGGCTAGTAAGTAGAATATAATGCTAAAGGCTATTACCAAAAAGGCATATATGGATATGGTCGTGTACTTTGAATCCCATTTTATCTTCATGTCCCTCTCCTTAATATTTATTTATCTGCAATTTAATTATGTCCATTATTTACCTAATCCAAAATGCTTGTGCAGGGCATTTACGGCAATATCTGTATATTTTCCTTCAATTAGGCAGGATATTGTAGTATGGGAGTCCGATGTCTGGATAATCTCAATCTTTTCCTTTGCCAAGGCTGTCACGGCCCTAGCCATCACTCCAGGTATACCCCTCATTCTATTTCCAATAATCGTAACTTTTGTACAGTTGGATACTATATTATAGTGACATCCAAGCTCATTTAGTACCTTTATCAGTTGGCCTTCGTCCTTGCCATCTATAATAAAAAATATTTGTTCGGGATAGATATTTATCATATCTATACTGACCTTTGCCCTTGCTATGCTTTCAAACAGTAGCTCCTGACTCTGACCATTGGGCCTCAGGGGACTAACCTTGACCTGACTCCTAGCACCTATATAGGCCACAGATGTTATAATCTTTTCTTTTTCTTCCCTATAGGACCTAGTCTTATCATAATTTGTAATCAAGGTCCCATTGAAATCCGAATTTGCATTTCTAATGACTATGGGGATATTTGATCTCATTGCTATTTCCACTGCTCTAGGATGCAGGACCTTGGCACCATATTCTGCCATCTGGAATACTTCGTTGTAAAATATCGTTTCCATAACTTTAGCATCGGCCACTATCTTTGGATCAGCTGTCATGACTCCGTCTACATCTGTATATATCTCAACTAATTCTGCTCCTATGGCCTCCCCTATAATTGAGGCGGTCACATCTGAGCCTCCCCTGCCTAGGGTGGTAATATCTCCATATTCTGTCACTCCTTGAAAACCGCATACTATGGGTATCTTTCCCTTTTCTATGGCGTCGATTATATTCTTTGGATTTACGTGGAGTATTCTGGCATCCAAGAAATTGTCATCTGTTACTATACCCGCCTGGCCCCCTGTCAAAACTAATGCTTCCAATCCCCTTGACTTTAGGTTACTTGCCATCACTACTGCAGAAATTATCTCCCCGCAGGACATTAGCATATCCAGCTCTCTAGAGCTAGGTTCTATAGATCTTAAAAGATTTATCAAAGTATCTGTTGCATAGGGGTCCCCAGCCCTCCCTATGGCAGAAACCACTATAATTGGTTTATATCCTTTATTAATTGCTAGCTCAATCTTGTCTATGGCCTGATTTCTTCGCTGGTCATTTGTCAATGACGAGCCTCCAAATTTTTGTACTATCATTTTCATCACTGTCATCTCCAATAAATTCTTTACTATAGCTATATGTTTATTCACTAGCTCTTGCCACTTAATATTATAGTTTAAATTCATTGAGATGTCAGCCTATTTAATTATAAAAACAAAACAGCCCTTGAGCTGTTTAGTCAAACCACAATTTTAATTCCCTTTCCGCACTCTCTACAGAATCTGAACCGTGAATTATATTCTTAGTCAAAGAATGGGCAAAATCTCCCCTTATGGTCCCAGCTTGTGCAAGCTTTGGATCCCTATGACCTATTATAAGCCTCATTATTTCTATTGAGGAGTCGCCTTCTACCTCCATTGCCATTACCTTCCCTTCTAGTATGTAGTCTATTAATTCCCCAAAGAAGGGTTTTTCCCTATGTTCTATGTAGTGGTCCTCTGCTAATTCCTTGCTGACAGCAAGTAATTTAGCCCTAGTAATTTTAAATCCCTTTCTTTCAATTCTAGCTATGATTTCACCTACAAGCCCTCTCTCAACTCCATCAGGCTTTATCATAATAAATGTTTTTTCCAAGCTAATCCCCCCATTTTTATGTTGTATTATTGATACCCAAACTTTTAGGCCTATAACACCAATATTACTCCTACCCATAGATTGATTTAAGCCCATGCCTGCGACGGCTATTTTTGCCTAGTCCCCTATTGTAGGATTCTACTATTTCTTTGACACAAAGGGATTATTTTTTATGTAAAATCTGAGCAAATAGTCCCTCCCCATCTCCGCATAGTCTATATTTATTCTCTTGCTCCTGACTATGTCCTCAGTGGATAGTTTTGGCCCATCTTCCACCCAAATTCTAGGGTCCGTAACTACATCTGCACCATATAGTTCCTTTGTGATGCCATAGGCCATTACAAATTTCGCTGGCCCATTGGTCAAATTGACGATTTCCCTTTTCTGTGGATTGTCATGGGACTCTTTATATCTATTTAAATACATCTTCTCTATGCCCTCCAAAGGTTCTACTGCCCTAAGGAGAACTGCGCCGTGGCTTCCTTTTTCCTCTGCCACTATATTAAATAAGAGGTAGATTCCATATATGGTGTAGATATATATATGTCCCCCTACTTCGTCTATAATTCTTGTCCTTTCAGTTAATCCCTTGTGGAAATGAGCCCCCTGATCTTTTGCTCCTATATAGGCCTCCGTCTCAACTATTTTACCCCTAATAATTGTGTCTCCATCCTTGTAGACCAATATTTTGTTTAGCAGGTCCCTAGCCACTAATACTGTATTTCTTTCAAAGAATTCCCGAGTCAGTCTCATCTAGTATTTCCTTTCATGATTTTACTGATTAATCTTCCCAAATATCAACATTTAATTCACCCTTTGAAAATCCATATATCTCGTGCCTTGAAAGGTAAGCTTTCCCATGTCCTCCTCCACCAGCATGCCGTATTGCTCTCCAGATACCTTGAATTCCATCCTATCCCCCGATTCTACTTCAAATGTCACATAATATAAGTTCCTATATATCCCATTAGAACTACCTGACATATCAGTCCTCTTGGATAGGACTCTTGCTGCCACAGTAAGGACTGGTTCCTTGGCATTAAATGCCCTTTTGCCCACATTGCCTATTAGGGAAAATCCAATGATACCAAAGATAATAAAGAAAAATATTGGGAAAACCACCCATATTAAAGAAAATAATTTAAATGGAAAAAAAGCAAGCATAGTATCCCTCCTAAATCAATTATATCACATTTGTCAGTATCCTATGATTGAAAACCTAGGTTATCAAAAAATAAAAATAGGGGCTAGCCCCTATAATTTAAATCTATTAACTAAGTCATTTAGCTTTCCTATAATCTGATTTAAGCCATCAGTATTACTTGATATGGTTTCCATAGTAGCGGCTTGTTCCTCCATGGATGCCGACAGTTCTTCTGTGGAAGCTGCCGTCTCCTCGGTCACTGAAGAAATATTTTGTATGGCAAGTATTGCCTCGTCCTTGTCCCTGTCTACGATTTCCAATCTACTGTCCAGTTGCTCAATGGCATTAATAGTAATATCTGTAGAACTAAATATCTCCTTTAAACCTCCCCTTACTTCATCTAAGGTCATACTTACTTCTTTCAGGGCTTCCTCTGCTTCCCCTGCATTTCCTTTGGTTGTAGCTACTTCAAGCTGTATGGTATTGAGTATTTCCTCTATACTCTTGGTAGCATCTCCAGTGTCTATGGATAATTTTCTTATTTCCTCTGCAACTACTGCAAATCCCCTTCCCGCCTCTCCTGCTCTTGCAGCTTCTATGGCAGCGTTTAGGGCCAGTAAATTTGTCTGCTCAGATATATTCATTATTGTATTAAGTATATTACCTATATTGTTGGATTGTTCCGCTAGGGAGTTGATGTTTTCCACTACAATATTGGTTGCCCTATTTGTCACATCAAACTTTTCCACCATGTTTTCCATGGACTTAAGGCCTTCTTCATTTATCCTTTGAACTTCCAAGGAATTCTCTACTACTGTTTCACCATTTTCCACTGCAAGCCTAATCTCACTTGCCAACTTGTGGAGCCTTTCTGAACCCTTCTCTGCATCTGCAGCCTGTCCCATGGCTGCCTTGGCTAACTGTTCTACTGCCTCCGTTACATCGTTGATGGATTGGGTAATTCCGTGGGTAGCCGTGTTCAGGTCCTGTGAATTTCCTACTATATCCCTAGTAGTATCCTCTATAACCTTCATCATCTTCCGCATTTCGACCCTTACCTTGGCCATGGCTCTGAAGGAATCCCCGATTTCATCTTCCCTGGTTAAATAGCCCGTAATCACATCGTCTTCTTCTATATCAGTCAATTCTAGTTCTGCCGTCTGATTGAGGACCTCAGCCATAAATTCCAAGGGTTTCTGTAGGGTCTTTGCATATCTAACTGCAATAATCCCTATTATTACGGACATAATCAGGAGTGCAGCTAGGCCAATGTAGATTGTGTTTTGAGCCCCCAACTTTTCTGCATTGATACTTATCTCCACTAATACAAATGCCATAACTAAAGATGATGTCAATGTAAGCGATAGAATTCTTGTACTTATCTTTTTCATTTGTTCCCCTCATTTCTTTGCAGATTTATTCATATCTGAAATCGAAAGCGTAAAGTTTTGTTTGTATAATTCCTATGTTTTTTTACTTTCATATTACATTATACCACTAATTTTTTTTACTTCTAGCATAAGTCTTTCCCGTTTTTTTGACACTTAAGTCGATTTATGTCGCTTTCTTTAATAGTTCTCCTATACTCTCATTGAAAGATAAGGCTGCCCTACTATCATAAGGGGTTTCTGATTTGTTGATTAAGACTAATTTATTCCCTCTATAGTATTCGATTAATCCCGCAGCAGGGTAGACCCTGAGAGATGTCCCTCCTACGATTAACATGTCGGCCCTTTCAATATATTCTACTGCCCTGTCCAAGGTGTACATATTTAACCCTTCTTCGTATAGGACTACATCTGGCTTCACTATGCCCCCGCATTGATCACACTCAGGTATGGACGGTGAATCCAGTATATATTTTAGGGGGAAAAACTTATTGCATTTAGTACAGTAGTTCCTATGGATTGAGCCATGCAACTCCAGTACATTTACCGAGCCTGCCATCTGGTGGAGACCGTCTATATTCTGCGTAATTACGGCCCTCAATTTTCCTGCCTTTTCTAGGTCTGCCAAGACTATATGGGCTGCATTTGGCTTTGCCTCCTGGTATATCATCTTTTTCTTGTAAAATTCATAAAAGTCCTCTGTATCCTTTAAAAAACAGCTATAGCTGAGCATATATTCCGGTGGATATTGGGTATTCTTTGATGTGGTATATAATCCCGTCTCCGATCTAAAGTCTGGTATCTTGCTTTCAGTCGATACTCCTGCACCCCCAAAGAATACGATATTTTGGCTTTCCCTTATCATCTCCCTCAATCTATCTATGGACATCCTAGCCCTCCTCTCTATGGTCTATTACGACTTCTGTTTTGGTCTTCTCCCCTATTCCCATGGCAGACAGTTTATCCAACAAGAGGATAAATAGCATAAATAGGTCCTTTAGCCTATTAGTGTCCTTAATTATGCCCACTGACTCATAATAGAGTTCGTGGCTTCCTTCAAGTAAATTGCTCTGGAATATTCCACCGTCCTCTTTTATTTCCAAAGAAAACTTATCCTGCCCCATTATCAGCTCCCTAATCTTGTCACTTAAAAGTAGTTCCCTGACCTTATCCTCCTTGTCACCTTTTATTATAAATTTCTCATCAAAATCCCCTTGTCCGATTTCCATATCCTGCATTCCAAGGGCCTTGCCCAATTCACTAAAAATACCACTTCTATAGATTTTAAACCGCAGGTTTTCCACAACCCTGTAAGGGGCCCTTATCCTAGTATATGTGGTACTAGTCTTTCCATGGGAGCGACTAAAAGAATCCATTACTATGGTCCAGCCTTCAAATTCGACGATTAGCTGCTTGGATTTAAACATCCCCTGTTCAATATATCTTCCACCTATTTCATTGGCAAATTGACCCCATACTTCATCCTTGCTTGGCCCAAAAATACCCTTAAATACCAAGATACCACCTCCATATCATCATTTTTAAATCGTGTACTTTTCCAGCATTGACTTTATACTATAGGCAAAGTCGTCGCCTGCCCCCCAGTCGAACCCAAATAGGAGGCCCTTGGAACTCCCTGCAGCTATGGATCTTACCTTTGTCTGTCCGCTGCTGTTATCTATTATTACCGTTAGGGCAGCCCTGTTTTCTGCACGAAGGTAGTATTTTTCATAAACAAGTATGCATACTGCCTTTCTATCTCCTAAATCTATTTTTTCCTCGTGGACAAGGTCTGCATTATGGTTCTTCTTTACTATGTTCATCGCCTCTGCTGGGCTAATATTTACTGAAAAAATATATTTGCTCATCTTCCTCATTCCCTTCCATAATTATATCAAATCCCTTAAGGAGTATATCCTTCTTCCCTTCCTGTCTATACTGCTATTGGCACATATTAAGGAATTCAGTACTGCTTCTTCACTTGCCTCTACTGTAGCCTTGAAGAGCCTGTCAATCTTATTTTC
>Ga0172382_10002716_pt1 | contig 29011 bp, 26 predicted proteins | sample Leawel138RmetaG_FD_122245 | JGI IMG/M metagenome (GOLD analysis project Ga0172382, IMG submission 122245) | Leachate microbial communities from a municipal landfill in Southern Ontario, Canada - Leachate well 138R metaG | ecosystem: Engineered > Solid waste > Landfill > Unclassified | place...
GGAATGAATGCCGAACCGACGGGCTTCATAGCTGCAGGTGGCCACGACACCTCGACCAGCCGGGTCGCCGCCGACGATGACGGGTTTCCCTTGGAGTTCGGGATGGTCCCTTTGCTCCACGGCAGCGAAAAACGCGTCCATGTCCACATGAATGATCTTGCGAAGTTTGGCGATCGGTTCTGTCAGCAGGTTCGGCAATGAACAGTCTCCTCAGTGGCTTGGATTCTATCAGAAATCAAGCACGGAGGAGGTTGCGGTTCGAGTGTGTAACGAGACAGCGTGAATAGTGCTTGCCTATGCGCATTTGAAAACGAGAGCTTGATGAAAAAGGGAAAATAGGTTCAGGATGCTCGGCCTGTGGTAAGAGACGTCGGCGATGCTGGTTTAATCACTTGTCCTGCGGGAGCAGCGCCCTCGAACCTTTCGATCCAAGGGCGCCCTGCTACTGCGCGAATCAGGGCGCTGAACCCGCGCGTTATGCGCGCAAAATAAGGAACAGGGCAATGAATTCAATCAATATCCAGTATCACAAAACCAAAATAGGAGAACTCATCCTGGGTTCTTTTGATGACCGCCTATGCTTACTGGATTTCAGGTATAGAAAAATGAGAGCCACGGTTGATAACAGGATAAAAATGGGACTGAAAGCCTATTTTTCAGAACACAGTGACGCAACCCTCGTCAAAGCAAAAGAACAGGTTGATGAATATCTGTGTGGGAACAGAACAATTTTTGACATTCCCTTGTTAATGGTCGGAACCGAGTTTCAGAAGAGTGTTTGGAACGCGCTGGTGAAAATACCCTATGGTGCTACGTCTACCTATTTGCGATTGGCAAAAAACATAGAGAATGCAAAAGCTGTTCGTGCCGTAGCCAGTGCAAATGGTGCAAACGCCATAGCTTTTGCTATACCTTGCCACCACCGAATCATTGAAAGTAACGGCGATTTAGGTGGTTATGGTGGTGGCGTGACCGTAAAAAAGCGTTTGCTAAAGCTTGAACAAAGCCCCCGGGATGGATAACAAGGGACGCGTAGCTCTGCTTTAGTGTAGGATACAAACAAAGATGGTAATTTTGTTCAGTATGCTTATGCCCAATATTTATGGGGGCCAGCCACCATAACATTTGCGTGATCTCAAGCCGCCACCACCTGTTCCCATTCTCTTTCATTATCCGGGGTGGCGCGAGTCGCAATGGATGTTAGAGCCAGCCCGGTAAGACCACAATCAATGGTGCAATGAGTTCTGACCAAACTCCCTCGGGTGCGATCACCGCAGGCAATCCCGTCACGTGCATGGCCCATGCGCTGGAGAATATTAGCACCACCGCAACGACGAAATATGAGAAGGCCCCCAACAAAAACAAACGCAGTGCGCCCCAAAAAGTCCGTACCAGATTTTGCTGTAGCAGTATCTGGCTCAATGCCAGCGGCAGAACAAAGATAATGATGAGATCGCCGACTGCGTCCGGGCCAAGCTCTACGGCAAAGGCCATTAGGCGCGGAACGCTGCCGGAAAGAATACCTATGGTTAACATGGCTCGTAATATCCCCAACCCATTGATCACGATGAAATAGATCACATACCAACGACGGATTTGCGCGAAAACCGACTGGTGTGGTGAGTCTTGTTCGTGGTAGAGCCGACTTCGCAAGATCGTCCATTTCACCAATCCATAGGATGCCGCCAGGGAGATTGCCTCTGTCAGCAAGGAGAACAGGATGGCTGCTACCCAAAACCCCCAATGAGTAGCAGACCAGGCCTCCGTTGCGCCGTTATCGTGCGCCTGGACGGCAGCACCCGTCATATGCAGACGCTGGAGAATTTCCTGCTCCTTGGCGTAGGCATCAGGAAGATTTCCGTAGCGCAGGGAGGCCTGGCAGTCCTGCAGAGCGGCATGTAAATGCCCCAGGTGCAGTTCGGCATAGCAGCGGTTGTTGTATGCCGCTGCTATATCAAAGCGGCTGCTGTCGGTGCTTTGATGGTAGAGCCAGGGATAGGCGTTGAGCGTATTGAGCATTTTTTGAAACTGATGATGCTCGGCATGAATGACTGAAAGCTGGATGGCGGAATAAGCACGATAAGAGCTCTCCGAACCTGCCAACTGGCGGTAGCGCGCCTGGGCACGCGGAATCTGATGCAATGCTTCGTGGGCCAGGGCCAGCCAATAGATGGCTTCATCACCAGCTCCCGCCTGTACTTGCGCCCGGCAGGCGCCGATGCTCTGCTTGTAAAGGCCCAAGTGATATAAGGCGCCACAAAATGTGGGGGAATAGCCTGACAATCCACTGCCACCCCGCATATACCCAGCGGCAATCTGGTAAATGGCTGAGTTCTGGTAATCCTTCCGCTGATAATAGAGATTGGCCAGACGCTGAAAGAGCTTGGCCCGTTCCGCTTCCATTTGTGCGGGACTGGGAAAGTCCGTATGTCCCAAGTCGGCGACGGCCCGACGATACAGCTTTTCGGCATTACGGTAATGTGACTGCCTGTACCAGATATCACCAGTCAGCCGATCCATCACGAAATTGTTCTGCGATGTATTCTCGGCACTTAATTGCGTATTTGTCCCCATAGCCGCCGCAGCCCGCTGAATGAACTGGTCCGCATAATGTTGGGCCACGCTACCACCTTGCTCGGAAATATCGTTCAGGATGCGACCGAGAATGCGGGAATAGCTGAGCTTGTCCCGTACTTGGGGGTAGATCTGCAAAACCCCATCCACCCGCTGCAGCAGTTTTGCGTGAATTAAATTTTGCGTGTGCTGTGCCACGCAGCTTTCTGATGTCGTGCCATTGTGCCGGGTGCAACGGATTTCCGCATCATCAAGGAGATTGGCAAACAGCTGCAGATAGAGCAGGCTCAGCTCCGAGTTATCCGGTTTGGAAGCGGCGTAGCGATGCACGAAGGAAAGCATGGCCACTACCGACCCGCTCCATTTAGGCGCCAGACGGCTCAGCATGACCGAGTAGAGCGCATAATATTGCGGAAACCTTTTCCGGGCCCCAGCAAAATCCTGCTGCATCGCCGGGGACATCCCTATACCGCTGGCAATCCACAGCGGCAGGTAATTCGCATAGGGATTGTCTGGTGCCAGCCGTAACGCCTGCTTTGCGTCTGCCATTGCCAGACGGAGTTCTCGATGAAATTCCTGCATATGCTGTGGAAGAACGTCATTGGCAAAGCGTGTGCCGCGTATTCGCCAGCCCTTTTGGTCGAGGTATACACTGCGCAGCAAATAGGGCATGGCATTGTGGGGATCGGCTTTAACCCAGGCATCCAAATGGGTAGCCAAGTTCTCACCGCCGGGTTTGGCTGCCAGCCGTAACAGTGCCGAAAAGGGTTGAAACTGCCCGGCATGAAATCCACTGTGAGACAAACTTTGCTGCAGCATGGCATTAGCCTGCTCAAAGTCATTCTGAGCCAGAGCCTGCCGCAGTTTTAGCGCCTGGGCATAGACTGTCTTTTCGCGACCGGGAGAGGAACCGGCTAGTTTTATGCCTTGATCCAACATCTGCTGCATTTTTTGTACTGGCGTGTCTGCGGCCACATCTGGGCCAAGTGGAGTGGTTAAGGTACTGCTTAGTCCAGACTGGCTGAACAGGGCCAGGGTCAGTACCCATAAATAGAAGAGCAGTCTATGAGGGAAAATTTTCATAGTGAGCGGCATCCCACAGTAAGCGGTCGTGTTGTCATGCGGAAAGCAGATAGTCGAAAACCGTCAACTGTGCTGTGTCAACCGGCCTCAAAAGGTTAAATTGCGGCCTCTTCGTCGTCTTGGGAGGGTGAACCTTTTTGGGAGCCGGGGAGGTAACCAAGCAATTAGGGTAAGCCTTTTTCACACTTTTACGTATCTGCAGGAAAGCCAAGGCCGTTAAGACTATGGAAAACGGATCAGTGACGCCAGCCTTCGGAATGGTTCACTCTCCATAAATGCATATAATGTGAGCACGAAGGTCCGTCAGTCGAAGTTTATAGGAGCCGAAAACACCCGTTGATTGCAAGCCGGTACATATAGGCTTCACTTTTTAGGCCGCGATATGTCGAACACCTTTAGCCACCCCCCGCTGCCGGGCCTCCCAGAGGTCGTAAGCCACTTGCATTCGTAACCAGAATCCAGCCTCTACACCAAGTGCTGCCTCGAGACGTAGTGCCATGTCTGCACTGACGCCCGATCGCCCATTTAATAGCGCCGACAAGGCTTGTCTAGTCACGTTCAGCGCCTTCGCAGCGTCGGTTACACTCATGTCTTCCGGCAAGTACTCACGCAACACCTCGCCGGGGTGTGCGGGATTGTGCATTTCGCTCATGACACCCTCTCAGTGGTAATCCAAATAATCGACCAGCTCTGTATCTTTACCATCGAAACGGAAGATCAGTCGCCAGTTTCCGTTCACGTTCACCGACCAGAATCCCTCCAGATCGCCGGCCAGTTTATGTAGTCGCCATCCCGGCGCATTCATTTGCTCCGGGGCCTCTGCCGCATCCAATGCAGTGAGAAGCACCCGCAACTTGGCAGCGTGTGCCGGCTGGATGCCCGCTTTGCTGCTCGTGCGGTAATACACGTCGAGGCCTTTGTGGCGGAATGTTTTAATCATGGTCAATATGTAAACCGCAACGCGACGCTTGTCAACATTCTGCGTCGACTTGGTCCCGGGTCATAGGGACGGGCGCAGTGCTATTTCAAACGGTCAGGTTTTACAAGGTGCACTGACATCTGGGACACTCGCGATCTGGACGTTGGCGTTGGAGTATCCTGCCGAGGTATGGCGACACAAGCATATGGAAAAACCTGGTGGGGTGCCCAGTGGCTCAATGCACTGACCCATATCGATTACGACAATCGGCTGCCACGTGGTCGTACCTACGCGAACCGGGGTGCCGTCACCCGCCTGGAAGTCCGTGGGGGCCGCATTCGTGCCCAGGTCAAAGGCTCCCGAGCGCAGCCCTATCAGGTCGAGGTCGATGTTCCCCCAATGTCCCCTGCGCACACCCAAGCCTTGGTCGAAGCATTGATCAGGGATCCGTTGGTCATTTCGCGGATGCTCAACCGGGAGCTAGACCCCGCTGTTCTGGAGCAGGCCCAGTCCCTGGGCATTGCGGTCTTCCCAGCGCACTGGAAGGATCTGTCCATGCGCTGCTCCTGCCCGGATTGGGCGGTGCCCTGTAAACACATCGCGGCCGTAATCTACCTGGTAAGCCGGGAAATCGATGGCAACCCTTTCTTGGTGTTCTCACTCAGAGGCGTTGATTTGATTGAGGCGCTGCGAGAACGACACATCATTATCGGCAGAGAGGCACAGGCCGCCTTGCCTTCTGTGGAAATGCTCTGTGTGGAACCGGCCGGGGCGGTAACTGTAAGCACCCCGCCTTGGGAAGGCACGCCTGCGACGCACTTTGCCTTCGACTACACCACCCTTTCGGACATCGGTAGCGATTTGATCCATGTCCTCCCGGCCAGCCCCACCTTTTTCCCACAAGGGGATTTCAGGGCGATGTACGAGAAGGGGTCGAAACGGGTTGCTCGCCAAGCGCGGCGGGCCCTGGAATTCCCGGCGGATATCTCCATGGCCTGGGATGCTGAAGAAGCTCCTCGCCTGGAAGTGGACGCGCACTATCAAGCTATCCTGCGGGGACATTCGCAATGTGCGGATTGGTCCGCCCTGGTGGCCGCTTTGGGATCTCTCAACGAAGCCGACCTGCCTGATCTGCAACCTTCAGTCACCCATTTCTATCACGTGCGTATGGCTGCGCTGCAGTTGATCGCCCATGGAGCCGTCGTACCACAAATCTTCACGCTCCCCAAAGGCGAAATTGCCCTACGTTGGCTGCCTGCCATGATGGATGAGCAGGTCCGTCTGTTGCTGGAGCGACTGGGGGTGTTCCTGCCACAGGGGCTGTTGGTATACCGGTCTGGCCGCGCGGTGGCGGAGCTGTCCGGCGTGCATCAGGCACTGACACTCTGCAGTCTGATGCTGGACAAGCACATCTGGCTTGGGGCAGATATGGATAGGGACAAGTCCGCAACATCGAAAGTCTCTACACTTTTCTTCGGTTCGCTCCGAGGGCATTTTGATGGCCCCGGAGAGGGAGCCATCCCTTCGGGGATACAAGTCTGGCTCTCGCGTCTGCATCTGGGCCAACACCCTCAGGCGCCCGTCCTCTGGCTGGAGGAGACGGTTTCGGGCTTTGCCCTGACGCTCGGGGTCGAAACCAGAGATTCCCCCTTGGGAGGAAAACCCGTTCCTTTCGCGGATTTTCTGACTGAACCCACATGGGAGGATTCCCGTTACCGGGTATTACAGACGGTATCGCTCCTCGCGGAATATTTTACCCCGTTGCAGGACTACATCCGCGATGGCGCGACCATACCGGTAGCGCTCACTCCAGAAGCCCTGCCCACTTTTTTGTTGGATACGCTGCCAACGATCCGCTTGTTGGGTATTCGTGTTGTCCTGCCCAAGGCCTTGTCCAATCTGTTGCGACCGCGCCTGTCCGTGCGGATTCAGGGCAAGAAGGGCACCTCCACCGGAGTCCTTCACATCGATGAGCTGTTCCGCTTCGACTGGACCGTGGCCATCGGTGATCACCAACTCAGCCGCACAGACTTCGAGGCACTGGTCACGACCGCCCATGGCGTGGTCCGATTCCGGGGAGAATACGTGCTGTTGGATCCCGCCGAGATCGAGCAGCTGCGTGTCCAGTTGGAAAAACCGGCGGTACCCTCCGGGCACGAACTCCTGCGGATTGCCCTGGCAGAAGAATACGCCGGGAGCCCCATCGTATTGGATGAAACCGCGCGCGCTTTGCTGCACCGGTTGAGCGAAATCGGTGATCTCCCGCCGCCCGTCGGCTTGCACGCCACCCTACGCGCCTATCAGGAACGTGGCTTCGCCTGGCTCTACCGGAATTTTCGTGCGGGCCTCGGCAGCGTTATCGCCGATGACATGGGTCTGGGTAAGACCCTGCAGGTCATCTCGCTCCTGTGCCAATTGAAGGAAGAGGGGGAATTGGACAGCGCCAAGGCGCTGGTCATCGTCCCTACCAGTTTATTGACCAACTGGACGAAGGAGATAGCCCGCTTTGCTCCTCACCTCACCACGGGAATATTCCATGGTGTGACCCGGGTTTTGGAATCCGCGCGCCCGGACGTCCTGCTCACCACCTATGGCGTTATTCGTTCCGATGCGGCACGGATCAAGAAAGCCTCCTGGCGTGTAGTGATCATCGATGAAGCGCAGAACATCAAGAACCCCACCGCCGCCCAGACCAAGGCAGTCAAGGCCATTCCGGCCCGATCCTTCATCGCCATGAGTGGGACACCTGTGGAAAACCGTCTGTCCGAATTCTGGAGCATCATGGATTTCGCCAATCGCGGTTTATTGGGTCCTTTGCCCCGATTCACCAAAGAATTCGCAGTTCCGATCCAAAATGACCACAACCGGAAGGTCATTCAGCGATTTGTAAAAATCACCGCGCCCTTCCTGTTGCGGCGACTCAAATCCGACAAGCAGATCATCAGTGATCTGCCGGATAAGATCGAGCAGGATGATTACGCCACACTCACCCGGGAGCAGGCTGCCGTATATGAATCCGTGGTGCGGGAATCCCTGCGGGTGATCAGCGGCGAATCCGATACCTTCCAGCGCCAGGGACTGGTTTTGCAGATGATTCTCGCCCTAAAGCAGGTCTGCAACCATCCGGTACAGTACCTGAAGCAAGGCGACAAGAGCGCGTCCCTTTCGGGTAAGGCGGAGCTCCTGCTGGATTTGCTGGATCCCATCGTCGCCAATCATGAGAAGTGCCTGATTTTCACTCAGTTCCGGGAAATGGGAACCCTACTGGCGGCCTGGATTCATGAGCACAAGGGACGCGCTCCGCAATTTCTTCACGGCGGAGTCAGCCGCAAAAACCGGGATACCATGGTGGAGCGTTTCCAGCAGGATCCTACGGAACGGGTGCTGATCCTTTCTCTGAAGGCCGGTGGAACCGGCTTGAATCTGACCGCAGCCTCTCATGTTATTCACTATGATCTATGGTGGAATCCTGCTGTGGAGGCCCAAGCCACGGATCGCGCCTACCGGATCGGGCAGCAGCGGAATGTGCAGGTGCACCGGCTTATCACGCGAGCGACCTTCGAGGAGCGCATCAATGAAATGATGCAATCCAAGCGCGATCTGGCCGACCTCACTGTCGGGACGGGGGAGCAGTGGATCGGAAGCATGAGCAACGCGGAGTTGAAAGATGTTTTCAGCCTCGGATGACCATGAGCATTGTTCTCGAAAATTCGCCCGGCGTGGGCATCCCCTTCATTGGAGAGTGAACCATTTCGGGAGATGAAACCACACGATGCGGATGGATGCAGGATACTCCCAAAATCTCCCGCCGTGCATTGGCTGGATATGCTGAACCGGCTTACACTTCGCAAGTCTGTCCGGCTTTCTGTGTATTGAAGACCGGAAATCGAAAAACACAAGCCGGGTTCTGTTAAACAGATGCAACACTAGACTAGCAATTCAGCTTCCCCTTTATTCTGGCTTAAGAACGTATCGAGCGCCGCCTGGAAGAAGTTTTGACTCGTTTAGGAGTCTTGAAAGTCAGTGTTGCGAATGTATGCCGCAACATTGCCCACAATGAAGAGAGCACTTCGAGCATCAGTGTGCGCGTGGATCGCCTGAATGAACGCATAGACGGTATCGAGCGGCGCTTGAAATTGTCTCAAGCAAGTACAAAATGTGTGGCCCCGGCTTTTTGTCTCATAAAGGCCCTATTTATCCAGTAGTAGGGTCGAGTCCAATCAAAACCCGACGGACCTGACCGGTAGCATCCACGAGACAAATTTCTGCCCCCTGACAGCAAAATTCATAGTCAGGTATTTTTACTGATTAGATTGAGGCATAATCGTAATATAGTGCCTGACAGAAAAAGGGCGTTTTTCAAAATTCCGTCGCGTAAAATCTGAGCGAAATGATGAATGGATAGAATTTTAATACCCGTTTTCGCAAACACGGAAGATATTATGCCCATTTTAATGATTTCAGCTGTTTTTCGACAGCCGTTTCCTTGGGAAGTTCGGTAACACTTCAAAAATCCTATACTTTAAGCTGTTTTTCGATAGATACATCGTTGCTCCGCCTCCTGGGCTATTAAAACAGCCCCCATCAATGAATGTTCCGGGCCAGCACAGCCAATGCCACATAGCGCTTGAAACCGGTAATACCATGATCCGGACATTGATCCAGGCCATGCTGTTCTAAGGCGTTAATCGCCGACTCAACCGCCGAATGCTGGTGGCGTAGACGGATGCCAAACAGCGCCAGTGATTGGCCAGTTTTCAGCAAAAATTTGCGTCTGGATCGTTCGCCCTTGAAAGCATTAGTATTCTTCTAATATACAAAATATTTCAATGCACTAATGATTTATATTTCGCAATATGAGGTGGTAAAAACCTGATGCTGAAAGATGGTTAATGAATGACGCTGATTAACAAAAAGTCACTGGGATTTGGGTCCGAGCTTCGTGGCTACCTATACAGAACCTGCGTACATAGCACATTGATGATCCGGACAATATTTATTTGTTTATACGGTTTGGCAAAGATTGTTGACCTGAATCACCGACTATAATAGAGGCTGTTGGTTGATCGCATTTTCTCATCGTCGGCCACTAGGCCAAGGAGCTTTCACATGAACGACAATAGCACGCAACAAGGATTAGCAGGGCACGGAGCTTTTTTCCAGGACACGAACTTATCAGCCAACGAGGCGGAAGCGGCCACGGCATGGGTACGCAGCCACGTTGACCGGCGCACCATGGACCTGGGCGAGCGGATGGATGATATACGTGATCACATGTGGGAACTGGAGAAGGAAGGTGAGATCATCGTCCACCGCATCAATCCCGGACACCAAGCGAAAGTGGTAAAAACCCTCTATGGTTGGGACAAGAAGATCCCCACCAATCGTCTCTGGCACCACAAGAGCTGCGGACAGTGTGGCAACATCCCCGGCTATCCCACCAGCCTCATGTGGTTCATGAACAAGCTGGGCATCGACTACCTTGATGAGACCGACCAGACTTCCTGCACTGCCTGGAACTACCACGGCTCAGGTATCGGCAACGTGGAGTCTCTGGCTGCTGTCTTCCTGCGTAACTTCCATCAGGCCTACGTCTCCGGCAAGCAGCACGGCTTCGAGAATGGCTACTTCTATCCCTTAGTGCACTGCGGCACCTCCTTCGGCAACTATAAAGAGGTCCGCAAATATCTCATTGAGTCCGCTGAGCTACGGGAGAAAGTTAAAAAGATTCTCGGCAAGCTGGGACGCTTGGTGGATGGTAAGATCGTTATCCCTGAGGAGGTGGTCCACTACAGCGAATGGCTGCACGTCATGCGCCAGCGAATTGCCAGCGAATTACAAACCATCGACGTTTCGCACATTCGGGTTGCTGTACATCCTGCCTGCCACGTCTATAAGATGGTGCCAGAGGATGCAATCTACGATCCCGAAATTCTTGGTGGTAACCGGGTCGCTGTTACTACATCAGTAGCCATGGCCTTGGGTGCGCAGGTGATAGATTATTCCACCTGGTATGACTGCTGCGGTTTCGGCTTCCGTCATATCATATCGGAGCGTGAATTCACTCGTAGTTTTACTATGAACCGAAAGATAAAGGTAGTGAAAGAGGAAGCTAAGGCTGACGTGTTGATTACTCACGATACGGGCTGTGTCACCACTATGGACAAGAACCAGTGGATCGGCAAGGCGCACGATATGAACTATAGTGTACCCATCATAGCTGACGTGCAACTGGCTGCCCTGGCCTGTGGCGCTGATCCCTTCAAGATCGTCCAGCTCCAGTGGCATGCTTCACCCTGTGAAGATCTGGTGGAAAAAATGGGCATCAGCTGGGACAAGGCCAAAGCCGACTTCCAGGAATACCTCAAACAGGTCGAGCAGGGGAATGTGGAATACCTCTACAACCCCGAGCTCGCCATTGATCAGCACATCAACATGAATGCCGATTGATGTTTCTTAGTGCAGTTTAGATCGGCATAGGGGACGGCATAAGCCGCACCCTGCCACACCACCCGGTATGCGAGTTCGCACCGGGCGGCTCGAGGGGTTGGGGTCATGGGAGTCTGGGGAGGCCAATGTCGCCAAGGTATTTGGCCGTGATGTGCAATGTTGACGCTGTTCCGGCTGAAGGGCCGGCGCCGCGAATCTGGACCATCGGCCACGGCGCACGTTCCCTGGAAGAATTTATCGACATGCTCCGGGCCGCCGGCGTGCAGGAAGTGGTGGATGTGCGCAATATGCCGCGCTCCCGACACAATCCCCAGTTCAATGGCGACACCCTGCCGACGGCCCTTGCGCCCTTGGGGATCGGTTATCGCCATGCGGAGGCCCTGGGCGGGTTGCGCCGGGGGCGTGCCGATTCCCCCAACGGCGCCTGGCGCAATGCGAGTTTCCGCGCCTATGCCGATTATATGCAGACGGCGCCTTTCCAGAAAGGATTGGAGGTCTTGGAGACCTTGGCGCGGAGGCGCAGGACGGTCCTCCTGTGCGCCGAGACCCTCCCGTGGCGCTGTCATCGCTTTCTCATTGCTGACGTCCTTACCGCCCAGGGTTTTACCGTGGATCACCTGCTGACGCCAGGGCATGATCAGAGGCATTGTTTGAGCCCTTGGGCGCGGCGGCGTCCCGATGGCGGGATCTGGTATCCGGCCCCAGATCCCCTTCCGCTCCAAGAAGGTTCCCACAGGAGTCCATGATGGAAATACGCCTCGACTATGGCTTGGTATCCCCCAACGGCATCCGCAGCCTGCGGGATCTGGAGACTTATCTCCATGGAAGCGACTTGGAACCAGCGCTGCTGGAACTGGTGAAGCTGCGCGCATCCATCCTCAACGGCTGCGCCTTTTGCATTGACATGCACAGCAAGGAAGCCCGTGCTCGGGGCGAGATGGAGCAGCGTCTTTATGGCCTCGCCGCTTGGCGGGAAACGCCCTTTTTCAGCGAGCGCAAATGCGCGGTGCTGGCCTGGACCGACGCCATCACCCGCATCAACGAAGGCGTCTCGGACGCGCTCTATGCAAACGTCCGCCGTTATTTCGAGGAGAAGGAACTGGTGGATTTGACCCTGGCCGTCGTGGCCATCAACGCCTGGAACCGCCTGGCCATTGCCTTCCGCACCCCCGCCGGCAGTTATCGGCCGGATCTGGACCGATAGATGGGATACTACTTCCGCCTCAGCCCTCGACCGCCCTTTCGCCTGGACCTCACGGTCTGGGCGCTGCGCCGTCAAGCCCACAACCGGATGGATGGCTGGGAGAGCGAAACCTATCGGCGGGTCTGGCGCTATGGGGACGGATGGCTGAAAGTCCGGCTCTGGCAGACGCAGGGCGATCCCGATCCGTTTCTGGAAGGAGAAATCTACGAAGGCCCCCAGGACGAGCGGACTGTCTCCTGGGTCCGTGCGCAACTCACCTGGATGCTGAGCCTGGATCGGGATCTCGGCCCCTATTACGCGGTGGCCGCTGCCGATCCTCGTCTTGCGTCCCTGGCGGCGCGCTACCGGGGTCTCCGGCCACCTCGTTTCCCCTCCCTCTTCGAAGGACTGGTCAATGCCGTCGCCTGCCAGCAACTGAGTCTGCATCTGGGTATCACCCTCCTCAATCGCCTCTCGGAGCTCTGCAGGGAGGGGGTGGGAGAAATGGACTGGGTGTATCCTTTCCCGGATCCCCGCTCTCTGCTGCGACAGGAGGTGACGGCCCTGCGTGATCTAGGTTTCAGCCGCCAGAAGGTGACCGCCTTGCGCGCTCTGGCGGAAGAAGCAGCGGCTGGCGGACTAGAGCGTGAAGACTGGCAGGATCTGCCTAACCCCGCAGCCGTACAGCGTCTGCTGCGTTTGCGCGGCATCGGCCGCTGGTCGGCAGAGTACGTCCTGCTGCGCGCCCTGGGGCGTCTGGACGTTTTTCCCGGTGACGACGTGGGGGCGTGCAAGGCCCTGGCCCGCTGGCTGGAGGAAAACAGCAGCTTGGATTATGCCCAGGTTGCCCATCGGCTCCGGCCGTGGCAGCCCTACGCCGGCGTGGTATATTTTCTATTGTTGATGCGGCGACTGGAAGGAGAGGGACGTATGTGGAACCCCAGCGATGAACTGCCGCTGTCCCAAGCGGATCAGGCGGACAGGCGGTAATTGCGCAGGATTTCCAGAAAGCGGCTGATCAGCTCCGAATGCCCCTGAATGTGGAAGATATAACGCGGCACACTCCGTTCCGTACTGCGAGCCATGAAGGGCTCTCCCCAAAAGCTCAGGAGAGCCTCCGTCCGCCCCGTCGCCGCCGAATCCGCCACGATCAGGGAGATGCTTTCCTGATTATCGATCCAGGTGGGTTCCTGAACTTTATCCGCGCCTGGGCAGGCGCGGATAGTGGGCAGGATTTCTTCCCACAGACGGCGCTGATCTTTGTCCAGAATGAAGCGCATGGTCGTGATGCGTGGATTCTCCAGGGCCGGCCGGAGTAAGGCATCAAACAATGCCGGGGGCTTGTACATGGAAAGGCAGACATTGAACCAGATCATTTCGCCGCTGGCGTGGGCCAAGAACTCCGTGCTGACCTTGCGGATCCGGGTACGGCATCGGGAGGCAGGAGGCCCACTTCGATTTCACGCAGGCTTACCTGGACGGCCGCAAGTCGGCCCTCCAAACGCTCCATGGCCCTTTCCCGGCGCATATCGCGTAGAAAGAGCAGAGCGATGAGCGCAACAGTCAGGGTAAGCAATACCTCACCCTGAATTAGGTGCAAGAGTTCCATGACGATGGCCGCGACTGCCGCGATAACGCCTGCGATGGCATCCCATTCCAAATTGAGCAGGCGTTTCGTGTGCACCATTACCCCTCCATGATGACGTTTTCCAGGTTTACAGGCGACGGAAACTTTCCGGTTGGATCCCACTGGTTTCTGTCCCGATGCCAATGTTCTGGGAGCGGGTACATCGCCAACCCCGTCATATTAATATGGATGCCCTGAGATGTAAGGATCGTCCGCTTTTGGCCTCATGGCAAAGGGCGGGGGATTCTGGTCTTCGTCCCGGCGCGTAGACCCAGCCCCAAATGATGGATCATTCCGGCCAGGGTGATCACCCAAGCGAACAGAGCCAGATCGAAAAAGATATGTCCGAGAGGGAGTAAAAAGGGCAGATCCATGCTTTGTGCCATATGGAGCGTGCAGAGGCTGTACATGCCGAGGGGGAATACGACGCCCCAGTAGAGAGGATCGTAACGCATCGGAAGCCTCTTGACTCCGTGGCGCCAGAACTCCAAGGCAATCAACAGCGGAATCCACCAGCTTCCGGTGGCCCAGTAAAACACGGTGAAACCCTTAAGAAATGGTAGAAGGGAGTGCAGATATGGTGCCTTGCCGCCGTTGGCGATGAGCAGGGAACCCGCCAGAGTGGAGATGGCCATGGCCCCCATGTTGATCCAGTACGGCGGCACCAGATCCTCAGCCGAAAAACGGAAGAAAGTGTAACGATAAAAGATAAGCACCACGATCCAGATGTAGAGCATGCCGCCCCAGAGCCACAGGGAGAGGGCAATGAAGTTGAATTCCAGCCGATGCACTGGGTCCCAGTGCGCATCCAGAACGGCAGCGAGCACGGCGAGGGACTGTGCAGCGACCACTGCCAGCAGCCAGATGCCGGTGATGCCTCTCTCCAGAGAAGGCTTACGTTTTTGGATGGTGAAGGTCGTGAAGATGCCATAATTCAGTATCAACCAAAGGACCATGGCAAGTCCCCAGAGCAGCATCCCCTTTTTTTCCTCATTCGCCAAGAGGACAAACTGGCTGCCGAGAATAGCGGATCCGGCTACCACAGAAAAAAAACCTAGACCGCGCTGGTAATCCTTGAAGTCCACGCCCATCCATCGACCGAAGCGCAACATGCGCCAAAAAGTCAGGAGCCATAAAATAACGTAGAATGTTCCGTTGAGCCAGAAGAGCAAACGGGCGAGGAAAAAATCGCCCACCGCCTGAGCTGCCAAGGAGACAGCACCTGTAGCCATCACCAAAGCGAAATAGGCAGGAGCCAAGTTCTTGGCGGCAGAGTCTACCAGGCGGGGCAGTCTCATACGATTCCTTTCCATGTCGCAGCCCTCTCCGTAAGATTTGAATGATCAGTCCCGCGATCCTTCCTCAGCGGAACGCAGGATACCACCCTTGTGGTAGGCCACATGGCAGCTTTTGTCGTTTTGAATGGCGTATTGCGGGTCTTCCGGGCTCGCATGGTGGGTATAGCCGTGGACCGGAAAATCCTGGTCGTGGATGGCAACGATCCGTCCTATCACCCTGCCTACCTCCGAATTCCAGGTTACGTGATCGCCCAGGGCAAAACGTGGTACCAGTAATTTCTTCATGAGGCCTCCTCAGCGCCAAAAGCTTACGTAGAAACGTGCTGGGCCCAGGAACTCCACTCGGTGCGGCAGATCGGGCGGTATCCATGCAGGCCGTGCCGGACTCAGGATCCAGGCGCGGGCGCTGCCGTCTTCCAGGCAATATCGCAAGTTCCCTTCCAGGAGCACGATGCGCCCCCAGACCCCGGCTTTGGTGCGATGATCATGGAGCAGGCCGGCGGGGGCGTCGTCGTCAGTGAACTCCGGTGTGCGCTGGTATTCCTTCAGGGGCACGGGCGGCTCGGGCAGGGGCAATTCCGCCCCATCTTCCCCGGTGTCCAGATATTGGCGTTTATCCCGCATATGCCGCCACTGCTCGGCATCGGGTAGGGCTGGCTTTTTTTGAATGATGACGGGCCAGCGGCGTGCCAGGCGCGCGTTGAGTTCCGGATATTTTTCCATGCCGTCCGGCAAATCCACGTCGCGGAAGATGGCGTCTACCGGACACTCGGGCACACAGAGGGTGCAATCGATGCATTCGTCCGGATCGATGGCCAAAAAGTTAGGGCCTTCGTGGAAGCAATCCACTGGGCATACTGTGACGCAATCGGTATACTTGCAGCGAATACAGGCTTCTGTAACCACATGAGTCATTGAATATTCCCCTTAACGTATGCCCCGAAAATGCCCTCAACACCAGATCTGCGGGATTGCGCTCGCCCCATTTCCGAAAATCCATCAAAACTGATCATCATGTCGATAAACAGATAGACTTTATCTGTCCCGCGACTCGCCCGCGTTATAGTAACCGTCGAGCCCCTCTAAACCACATTCTCCACGATGAACCCAGATGGCGGAAATTTTCTGGATAGGGTGCACTGGCGCAGAAGTGGCTCAGGCATAGGGTCGCGCTCCCTTCCCCCATTCGCCGTCACAGCACTCGTGATTAGTCAATTTTCGGTAGGAATCAGCGTCTGGATTGTTCACTCTTGAAAACATCGTTGTTTTACTAATGTAAAAAATACTTCAATGCACTAATGATATACATCCCGTGAAATGGGGTGGTATAACCCTTACGCTGACCGAGAGCCAGAATCTGTCCACGAGGCTGCGTTCACCGTCCTCTTTGTCCGGTTTTCCATACGCTCTTTTTACTCTGATGTGCATATTGCACTTCTAGCCGTCAGTAGCCCGAGAACTCCTCTGTGCGGATGTTGTCGTCATTGACTCCCGCTTCATTTAATAGGTTACGCATCGCATGCACCATTGATCGTGGACCGGCGACGTAGTAAATGGGGAGCGTCAGGTCACCAATGAATTTCAGAAGCATGGCTTGGGTGATGAATCCGATCTCTCCATGCCACGCTCGGCTTGACTTTTCCACCTGCGTCATCGTGCCGATAAAAGAGTAATTCGGATTTTCCTTCTGGGCTTCCATCAGTTCTTCCAGAAACGCCGCGTCTTCCGGTCTGTTATTGGAATCGAACAGGAAAATCTTGTGGGGAAGCTTGTCGTGCGCGGCTTGAAGAACGATGCTCCTGACAGGAGTAACTCCGACGCCTCCTGTGAGGAAGACGGCAGGAATGCGCGCATTGTTGTGGAGTGTGAACGAGCCGCCAGGACCGTTCAACATGAGCTCCGCACCAAGCTCCACTGTTTTTAACACCCGCTTGAATGCGGTATCGCGCATTCGGGTCGTAAACATAAGAAAGTCTTCATAAGGCGCGCTCGCTAGAGAAAACCCTCGCGTGTTGCCCTCGGCGTCAGTTTCAGCGGGGTTGATCAGCGTGAAGTCAGCGTACTGGCCTGCTTTGTAAGCAAACCCTTCTGGCTTTTCAAAATAAAATGCCATTGTTCCAGCAGCGATTTCCTGTTTTCTTTTTAATTTGACTTTGCAGATTGTCATGGTGCAATTCTCCTGACCCTTGCTGGAATTATAGTGCATGCAGCAACGTCTCGCATAGCCATCGACCGGGATAGGAAATGTCTGCACCGGAAAAATTGGCCTGGCGCCGGATGCGTGCCTGCTCAAATTCAGGCGTCAGCGAGTAGCTGACGGCTGCGTTCGGCGCTCGGACGGGTGTTCACAAGATTGAACCAGGGGCCGAGGTGGGGTAATGCATGGTCGAAGGGTTGCCCCACGCTGTCAGCGAAATCGAGCCAAACGTAGAGCCAGATATCGGCTGCCGTGAAGCGCTGTCCGCAGAGGTAGGGGCCGTTGCCGAATATGCTGTCAAGCCAAGCGGTACGGTCGCGGGCGATCCACTTCAACCCGTCTGCCGCTTCTGGTGCCACCGGGATTCGATTCTTAAATCGCTCCAAGCCTTCTGCATAGTGATAGGCGTTGTGAATAAACTCGGTGATGTTCAGTTCCACGCGTCGCCACCATTGCCGCGTTTCAGCGCGCTCGATCGCAGTCGTTCCGATCAGCGCGATCTGCGGATTCTCTTCTTCGAGGTACTCGGCGATCGCCACTGCCTCAGACAGCACCCGCCCGTCATCAACTTGCAGCGCTGGCGTCTGTCCAGCGGGATTAAGGCTAAGAAATGGCTCGCGCCGGTTCTCACCCTCGAATACGTCGATAGTAATGCTTGGAATCGCCAGATGTTTTTCCAGAATGAACATCCGCAGGCAACGTGGCGCTGGACTGTGTGCATCGTAAAGCAGCATAGCGGGAATCTCCTGTCACGGGTCGGCAATATAACGCCACTAGAGGTCAGCGTAGTGGTGCCATTTCTAAGTGCCAAAATTGGAGCCTCAAACAGGGGCAAGACTGGACGATTTTTGGGTGTTTCGCAACCGTCTTTTTGGGGTTCTTTAACAAATACCTTGACGTGCAGTAACGTTTCCCTTTGAAGATGAGTAGGTTGGCGCTGCTATTCATATCATCCATTATCCACCTGCTGGCATCATGATTTTACTGTACCAGACAATGCAAAAAATGGTCATAACAAACTGAATAGTTATAAGAATATCCTGTTGTGAGGGGTATTCCTGACGCTGATCCCTGAAAAACTGGACAATCATAGGCGCTTTTTGGCGGGATGATGCTTACTGGGGCAGAGGAACGATGGATGACCCGATTGTCGAAACCCTTGATAGCCGGACGCTCAAATTTGATGATCACATAGCTACCGGCAGATGGGCTAGATGGTAGGTTTTTTGGGGACCCGATGACGGTATTGCTCTGGCGTCAGGTCCGTCATGTCCGAGCCGATGGCTTCAATGGTCGAGGCAGGAACTTTGTCGGCATCAAAGAAAGGGGCCGATTCGGTCCAGCCTATATCGATCTTCAACTTTGTGGCGGATAAACCCAATCGCCGGCGCCGCACGTTACAAAACCATGCTACAATCTCAGGTGTTCTTAGCAGTTTTTAACTCTTGCCTAAAGACATGGGATCTATGACTATGAAAGCACTATGCTACGTTTGCGATGCTGAACTAGGCTTTTTGCCAGATGCTACTCCATTCCAAGCGGAGACTTTGTGTATTCAGTCTCTGCATTAGTCCAAATGCCCAACATGCTCATTTTTAGGTGTGCACTCATTCCAGTGCTCCGTAAATTTGAGTTATTGCGAGGGAGAATTAATGCCACATGCTGAGTTGGTGTCTACAGGAAAATTATCTAAGGAACAGGTTTCTACTACCGAAAAGAATAAAAAATTTTCAAAGCAGACTCAGGCGTGGTCAGAAAGCATGTTGTGCGTATGAATTAAGTTTATAAGCCTATCCTACAGGCTGAGGCGGCTGAAACATTATCGAAGGAGTTCTTTATGAGTCATTTGCTGGATCGCCTGAAGTATTTAGTTCGGTACCACGAATCCTTCTCGGATGGACATGGTGTCAAATTGCAGGATGATCGCCTCTGGGAAGACGCATATCGGCATCGCTGGCGGTATGACAAGGTAGTACGCACGACTCATGGTGTAAACTGTACAGGCGGTTGCAGTTGGAATGTCCATGTCAAAAACGGGCTGGTTGTTTTTGAGATGCAGGCACATGATTACCCGCAAACGCGCCCAGACCTACCCAACCATGAACCTCGCGGTTGTCAACGAGGTGCCAGTTTTTCCTGGTATTTATATAGTCCTCATCGTATCAAATACCCCATGATCCGTGGACGGTTGCTGGAACTATATCGCCATGAAAGAGCCACGGGGAAAGATCCAGTAGAAGCTTGGAGAGTCATTCAGGAAGACCCAAAAAAACGCAGTAGTTACATCGCAGTGCGTGGATTGGGCGGTTTCGTCCGCAGTAGCTGGGATGAAATCAACGAAATCATTGCGGCTGCGAATATTTATACCATATTACGTTACGGACCTGATCGTATCGCTGGATTCTCTGTCATTCCTGCAATGTCGATGATCAGCTACGCTGCTGGAACACGGTATCTTTCATTGATTGGGGGCGTACCACTGAGTTTCTATGATTGGTATTGCGACCTCCCACCATCTTCACCTCAAGTCTGGGGAGAGCAGACCGACGTACCAGAATCAGCCGATTGGTATAATTCTACCTATATCATCGTAGCTGGAACCAATATTCCGGCGACACGTACCCCTGATGCTCATTTTTATTCTGAAGTCAGATATAAAGGTACCAAAGTCGTCGCGATAGCCCCAGATTATGCGGAATACGTAAAATTTGCCGATGAGTGGTTACCTGTACGAGCGGGCACCGATGCTGCGTTATTTCTAGCAATGGGTCATGTGGTATTACAGGAATTCTTTTTGCAAAAAAGGACATCCTACTTTCAAGATTATGCAAGACAATTCACTGACCTGCCGATGCAAATACTATTAAGACCATTGGATGATACCCGATACACCAGCGATCGCTTTTTACGGGCCTCTGATTTTGATAATCAGCTAGGTCAAAATGAAAATCCCGAATGGAAAACTATCGTTTATGATTCGAAAAGCGAGAGTTATCGATGCCCCAAAGGATCCATAGGTTTTCGGTGGAGTCAAACTGAGGGTAACTGGAACCTGCTACAAGAAGATGCGACAACGAACGAATACATTGAGGCAGAATTATCCTGCTTAGGTTTACAAGATATCGTGCTCCAAGTGGTTTTCCCTGATTATGGCAATAGTGACGGCCAAGCAAAGCTGGTTGAACGCAAGATCCCGGCGCGCCGTTTACAAACTACGCATGGTGAACAATTTGTTTGTTCCGTCTTTGATCTGTTGCTTGCACAATATGGCGTCAACCGTGCCGAAATCGAAGGCACCACCGATGCAAACTATACAGATAGCAATCAGCTTTTCACTCCAGCTTGGCAGCAAGGCATTACCGGTATTCCACAAGAGAATTGCATAAGAATCGCGCAAGAGTTTGCGGAAAACGCCGTGCTTACACAAGGGAAGTCCATGGTGATTGTCGGTGCCGGAACCAATCATTGGTACCATAACGATATGAATTATCGGTCAATTATTAATCTTGTGCATCTTTGTGGATGTGTTGGTCAAAGTGGTGGAGGCTGGGCGCATTATGTTGGTCAGGAAGCGCTTCGACCCCAGGCTGGGTGGTTACCTTTGGCTTTTGCCAGCGATTGGCATCTACACTCGCGCCAAGCAGCGGGGACTAGTTACTGGTATTTACATACGGACCAATGGCGCTATGAGCGCGTCACTGCTGATAGCCTCATGCATCCTGCCGCAAAAGCCAACTACAAAGGCCACACATTGGCAGATTACAATATTGTAGCCGAGCGTTTGGGATGGCTTCCCGCCGCACCCCACTTTCAAAGTAACCCATTAGATATCGCCGAAGCCGCCAGCCAGGATTCCAAAGGTGTTGCGGATTATGTTGCTCATGAACTTCATAACGGACATCTCACTTTTGCCAGTGAAGATATTGACCACCACGAGAATTGGCCGCGCAATCTGTTCGTCTGGCGCAGTAACCTGATCGGCACCAACGCGAAAGGTCATGAATACTTTCTTAAGCATCTTCTCGGGGCCGAAAATGCCGTGCTGGGAGAAGATGGCTCGGGCAGAGCTTCGCAAGAAATCCAGTGGCACGAGAAAGCCCCCGTTGGCAAACTGGACTTAATGATAGATATCAACTTTAGGTTAAATAGCACTGGGGCCTATGCGGATATTATCCTGCCAACGGCTACATGGTACGAAAAGGACGACCTGAACACCACAGACATGCATCCCTTCATCCACCCTCTTGGTGCTGCAGTGGATCCAGGTTGGGAAAGTCGCAGCGATTGGCAGATTTTTCGGCATTTAGCCAAAAGCTTTTCAACACTTGCTGAAAAACATCTCGGGAAAAGAAAAGATTTGCTTGCTATTTCACTACTTCACGATACCCCTAACGAGCTGGGACAAGCTGTGGGAGTCAGCGATTGGAAACGTGAAGGAAAAATTCCAGAGCCTGGACGTACTTGTCCAAATTTTGAAATTGTGGAACGTGATTATCCGCATATTTATGAACAGTACAGCAGCATTGGACCGCTGCTGGCCACTCACGGCAATGGTGCAAAGGGCGAGCATTGGGAGACCGGGCAAGAAATTTCGGAATTGCTGGCGATTAACGGAACATTCCCTTCTTCAGGAAAGGGTAAAGAAGACGCTCGCCCCTCCCTTGAGAGTGATATCAACGCATGCAATATGGTTCTTCATCTCTCCCCGGAGACTAACGGAGAAGTGGCGCATAAAGGATGGCTGTCGTTGAGCACCAAAACTGGACTTTCTCTAACCAAACTTGCCAACGATCGCCGGGGTGAGAAATTTAGCTTTCATGACTTGCAAGTACAACCCCGAAAGGTGATTTCATCTCCTTCATGGAGTGGTCTGATGTCGGAAGAAGTCAGTTACAATGCTGGATATGTAAATGTGCACTATGCCACGCCCTATAGAACACTCACCGGACGTGGTCAGTTTTATCTGGATCATGAATGGATGTTGGATTTTGGTGAAGGTCTTTGTACCTATCGCCCGCCTTTAACCACACACGCCGTCGCAGGCTTGCCTGAGGCCATCGCCCAACAGGGTGGCATCGTATTACGGTTTCTTACGCCACACGACAAATGGGGAATTCATAGCACCTATCATGACGATTTGCGCATGATGCATCTTTCCCGAGGGGGTCCCCATATCTGGCTCAGCGAGAAAGATGCCGATCAGCTTAAAATATCTGACAATGACTGGTTAGAAGCGGTTAATGAAAATGGTGCCCTTATGGCGCGGGCAGTGGTGAGCCAACGCATTCCTGAAGGGGTGGCCATCATGTATCACCAACAAGAAAAAACACTGAATGTTCCAGGTGCGCCAAGCACAGGTAAACGTGGTGGCATCAATAACAGCGCTACTCGGGTGATTGTCAAACCGACCCATATGATCGGTGGCTATGCACAACTTGCCTGGACACTGAATTATTATGGACCTGTCGGAAGTCAGCGCGATGCTGAAGTGCTGATTCGCAAGGTAAACGATGCACAAATCTCGTGGATGGAAAAGCAGTTAGGCTCGGATCTAGAGACAGAACTGCGTCAAGCAGTGGAGGAAAGTCAATGAAAGTACGTGCACAATTTGCTCTCGTTTTTAATCTAGATAAGTGCATCGGTTGTCATACATGCTCGGTGACCTGCAAAAATACCTGGACCAACCGTCGAGGAACGGAATATATCTGGTTCAATAATGTCGAAACCAAACCAGGAATAGGTTATCCCAAAAACTGGGAAAATCAGGACCAATGGCATGGCGGGTGGATATTGAAGAATGGTAAGTTATCCCTAAAACAAGGTGGTCGTTTCTGGGAGCTGATGACTATTTTTGCCAATCCACATTTACCCGAGATTTTGGACTACTACGAACCTTTTACGTACGACTATGCACATCTCCTCAATGCACAATTATCAGAAACAGCACCGGTCGCACGCCCAGTTTCACTGGTGAGCGGTCAGGTTATGGAAAAAATTGAATGGAGTGCGAACTGGGAAGATCAATTGGGTGGTACTTATCAAACGCGATCTGTCGATTACAATCTTAGAGATGTCCCAGGCAAAGACCTTTTGGGGGAATTCGAGAAAACCTTTCTTTTTTATTTACCACGCATGTGTAACCATTGCTTAAATCCGGCCTGCGTTGCTGCGTGCCCTTCTGGGGCCATTTATAAACGAGAAGAGGATGGCATTGTTCTCATTGATCAGGATCGCTGTCGCGGTTGGCGTATGTGTATCTCTGCGTGCCCATATAAAAAGGTATATTTCAATTGGGACTCCGGTAAATCGGAAAAATGTATTGCTTGCTATCCCCGAGTTGAATCAGGATTGCCAACTATCTGCTCAGACACCTGTGTGGGGCGTATCCGTTACAATGGCATTATGTTGTACGATGCAGATCGCATTGCTGAACTGGCCGGCACGAATGAAGAACAGGATCTTTATGAAGCACAAATGAACATTTTTCTCAATCCGCACGATCCAGAGGTAATCGCACAAGCACGACTCGATGACGTTCCGGATTCCTGGATTGATGCAGCACAGCGCTCACCTATTTACAAAATGGCAATGGACTGGAAAATAGCACTGCCTTTGCATCCTGAATTCCGAACCCTCCCCATGGTCTGGTATATCCCTCCTTTATCGCCCATGGGGCGCGAAATATCACCACGAAATATTCCGAGTAAGGCAGAGGACATAATTCCACGCTTGGAATCATTGCGTATACCAATCGACTATCTAGCCAGTCTTTTTACGGCGGGGAACCATAAGCCAGTAATCGCATCGTTGAAAAAACTCATTGCAATGCGAGCCTATCAGCGCAGTCTACATGTTCAAGGCGTGCCTAATACAGAGGTTTTAGACGGAGCCGATTTGGACGAGGCCACCGCTCAGGATATGTATCGGTATCTGGCCATAGCCAATTATGAAGATCGGTTTGTGATCCCTACCAGCCATCAGGAAACCATGATGGATGATCCATACGATTTTCAAGGACAAAATGGCTTTGTGTTTGGTAACGAAAGTAGTGTGGGTATCAGCGCCGGAGAGCTATTCCCAAGGCGTCGCAAAGAAACACCAGCGGCGAACGTGCAGCCGCTCCATTTCGTTCGGCACCGGGGAAACGTATGAGTATCTTTCATCAACCCATTTTGCACGTTGTGGCACTGCTACTGGATTATCCAGACGACGAACTCCTACAGAACCTACCAGAGATCGCCTTCGCACTAGAATCACTAGACAATGCGCACAAGAAAGAAGTTATTATGTTGCACGATCATATAAAGTGGATGCAAAGTCTGGCCCCTTTGCAATTAGAAGCTTTATATGTGAATACATTTGACTGGAATCCCAGTTGCGACCTGCATCTGAGTAATCACCTCCTTCCTGAGGATGATCGTGGCCGAGGCGACGTTCTCGTCCGACTTCTTGAATACTACTCTACTTATGGATGGGCTCCAGGTGCTCGGGCGTTGCCAGACTTCCTACCTGTTGTTTTGGATTTCGCGGCAACCTTAGAGATAGAGGAGTCTTACATCTTTCTGAGCAGCGCAGACGAAAGTATTCAGATATTGCGAAACAATCTTTCAGAAATACAGAGTCCCTATGCCCGTTTATTAGAACCAGTACTGTATCGCAGTCATTTTCTTTCACCTATTTCATCAGGAGTTTCTGTATGATCTGGTCTTGGAATACCTTCTTGTTTGGCATCTATCCTTACATAGCCGGAACAATATTCTTGTTGGGTTCAATTATTCGCTATGAACGTGAGCAAGCCGGCTGGACTAGCTATTCCAGCCAGATTTTAGCATCGAAACGCTATATGATGTGGGCGAGTAATCTCTGGCATATAGGCATACTGACGCTTTTTCTCGGACATTTTACGGGATTTCTGACCGACATCCTGGAATGGCTAGGTTTAGATCCTGTCGAGCATCAATGGCTTGCTGCTAGCGCAGGTATCACAGCCGGAGTGGTGGCAATGGTTGGTGGAGTCATGCTTTTATTACGCAGAGTGCTTGATCCAAAGGTGCGTTACGCTAGTCGTCCTATGGATATTATTATATTAGTATGGTTATTGATCACACTTTGCTTTGGTTTGAGCACCCAATTCATCAGTGTGCCCGAAGTGATTCATGATCATGTCCAAAATATGGAAATACTTATTCATTATGTTCGAAGCATTGCCGAGTTTCAAGCCAATCCGCAACTCATTATAAACATTCCATTGATCTATAAGGTGCACATGTTTTGTGGATTTACTGTATTTCTCCTTTTTCCTTTCAGTAGGCTTGTGCATATATGGACCGTACCATTAAATTATGTTGTCAGGCCTTATCAGTTGGTACGCTCAAAGATTCGTTCCGTCGTTTAATAGAGAGAATACATCTTCTATTAAAGCGGAATCTTTTGGGAAAATTCGATTGATCATTATTATTATAAAATGGAGGTAACGTGGGAGCCACCCAACCCACAGTAACCGGATCGGCCAACCGCGCATTAATTGGCGCAACCATAGGATTTTTTATTGGTGCAGGGTCTGTTTCCCTGTTTGGGCCAACCGCACACATCTTTCTGAAAGCTATGCACCTGTCTCCCCAACAAGTGGGACTACTGGTAGCTATGCCTATGCTCACTGGATCCCTGCTGCGCATACCCTTTGGTGCATCTGTTGACAGGAATGGTGGTCGATTACCCTTTCTTGTATTACTAATAGCATCCGTTATTGGTATTGCCGGGCTTTATTGGATGCTTCTGACGCTATATCCGAATCATCTTACGGAAAAATACTATCCGATGCTATTAACCTTTGGTGCACTAGCAGGGTGTGGAATTGCCACATTCTCTGTTGGTATTGGACAGGTATCGTATTGGTACTCAAAAAAGAAGCAAGGATGGGCGCTCGCCGTTTTTGGTGGACTCGGTGATTCATCACCAGGATTTGTTGTCTTGATATTGCCGGCTGTTATTATGACCGTCGGCCTTTGGGGTGGGTATTTATTTTCCTTGGCAATTATTATCGTTGGAATAATAATTTATTACCTCATGGGATTGAATGCACCATATTACCAATTCTATAAACGAAACCATGATACTGCTCGTGCTACTGAGGAAGCCAAAAAGTACGGTCAAGAGCTTTTTCCTACTGGCGGAACCTGGCATACGCTCCTTTTATCGGCAAAGCATTGGCGGACCTGGCCTCTAGTTATTCTGTATTTTACAAATTTTGGCGGATTTCTTGCATTAACTGCATGGTTGCCTATTTTCTGGCAAACGTATTTTCATGTGGGTGCATTTCATTCCGTAGTGCTTACTGCGGTATTTTCATTAATTGCAGCATTTATTCGTGTTTATGGTGGAAAATTGTCTGACGAGATGGGTGGCGAAAAGACCGCAGTTATTTCGCTGATTGTATTACTCATTGGATCTGTAATTATGACTTTTTCCAGCTTGTTATGGTTAACCATCATTGGGGAAATATTGGTTGGTGCGGGTATGGGGGTGAATAATGCTGCGGTGTTTAAACTGGTCCCACATTACGTACCAGATGCTGTAGGTGGTACTGCGGGTTGGGTCGGAGGATTGGGGTGTCTTGGTGGTTTCGCAATTCCTCCGATACTAGGAGATATCGTTGCATTAGTGGGTATCAACGGCTACGCCTTAGGTTTTGGTATATATATTATGTTATCCATCTTATGTTTATTATTGGTTTGGTTGCTGTATAGAACCAGAGCAAATCTCACGGCACATCTTAGTCGCTGATATTTATCGTGATTGAGTATTCTTTGCTATCGTTCTGTCCGCCCACTACCGCTAAAGAACAAAATGAAAATTTTCTCTCTCGTTGAGCCATGGGTTTCCTGATACAGAAGAGCCAAAACGACGCTTACTATTGATGTATTTGATTAATCTTTTACCGAAACTGCCCATTAACAATGGAGCCTTAAGATGATATGGAATAATTACTTACTATACAGCCTGCACAGAGTTTTTACTTTTGAGGTATTGAATCAACCGTTCACACGTAGAAGCAGATCTGTAACGACAATCAAAGCCGCAAAAGAAAAGCCTACGAAATGGCTTATAACCATACTGCTTTGTTATTTTCACTATTGCTCAGTTATGGGGTGGCGTGGGCTGCCAATAAGCCTGCTTGGGGCCACGGACCTTACCGAATGCTCTTTGAAGTCGACTCAGCAAAACCATCAGCGTTGACGATGACTCTTGGTGCAGTCACTCACATCGTCCACAAGGTCGGCATTCCACCTGCCCGGTTGGAAGTGTTGGCCTGGGGGCCTGGCCTGCAAATGCTCTTGAAGAATGTTCCAGATGCCATGGAAATTACCATTTACAGATGCGTGGAGTTCGTTTCGTATAGCCTGTCAAACATCCATGCGTCGACTGCATATTACGGCGCGTCAATTGGCTCCCGGAGTGAATGTAGTGGCTGGAGGCATGGCAGAGCTGATGAAACGTCATAATGAAGGTTGGGCCGAAGTCAAAATGTAGAGCCTGGATGCAATGTTCCCAAAACCTACGTAATCACCACACCCCCTGCCGCAAGCACGATTAAAAATCGTGACGCAGGGAGAAGCACAGACGTTTTCCTTCTTTCTTTCTCGACGCAAAGGAGTACCTTTATCATGTCACTTTTTGTTACTGCTCCTGACTTTGATGATCCTATTGGTCTACTGCTGGCCTGTCATAACAAAATTTTGAGCCATTGCGAAACGCTTGAACAGTTGCCTGCACATCTGGTCAGTCATGGACAAGATGAGGAAGCCAGGCAGGCTGCTAGGCGTGTCCTCAAATATTTCAGTCAGGCTGAACGCCTTCATCATGACGATGAAGAACAAAATCTTTTCCCTTTACTCACTGCTCACCCCGATTTTCCAGAAAACCTACGCGCCCCCTTACACAATCTGAGCCTACAGCATCGTGATCTAGAAAAAGCATGGTCAAAACTTTCTCAAGATCTGGAAGCGATAGTGGCCGGGAAAGAAGTTCATCTTTCTCCAACCGCTTTCATCGCTATGAATCGCGCCCACATTATCCTCGAAAACAATGAAATCTTTCCCGTAGCCATACAATTGTTGTCGAGGGATACCCTGGTCGAAATTGGTGCGGCCATGCGAGCACGTCATGTCGGGCCACTCACATAATCCATGTTTAACGAGAAATCATCTCTATCAACACAACAAGGTAAGGAATGCGAACTTGACCAAAGTCAAGGAATGTCCAATGATAGTTCGTTACACTGGGGCCGTAGCACACAAGTAGGCATCTGTCTTCATTTGTTTCATATAGAAGGAGTAACCAATAAATGAGCATTAATATTCAACTGATCCAGTCCAGTGGTGCAGCCGTGAAAGACCTGGGTGTTCCGGTAGCCGAGCACTTTTATGACTATATGTTTACGCATTTTCCGGAAGTCCGGAAAATGTTTCCGGGAGACATGACCGAACAACGTATTCGGCTTTTTAATTCGGTCATTCTGATTGCGACCACTATCGACAATCTGGAGGTGTTGGTCCCTTATCTGAAAGAACTGGGCATTTCACACATCAAATATGATACGCGTCCGGAACATTATCCCATCGTCGGTAAAAGCCTGCTCAATACCCTGAAACATTTTCTGGGCGCTGCATGGACTCAGGAA
>Ga0172382_10002717_pt1 | contig 29011 bp, 26 predicted proteins | sample Leawel138RmetaG_FD_122245 | JGI IMG/M metagenome (GOLD analysis project Ga0172382, IMG submission 122245) | Leachate microbial communities from a municipal landfill in Southern Ontario, Canada - Leachate well 138R metaG | ecosystem: Engineered > Solid waste > Landfill > Unclassified | place...
GTAGATGAAAGTGACATTGAGAAGCCCTATGCAAAAAAGATGGAAGGTTTGCAGAAGATTTATAATGGTAGCGAAGGCAAAAGTACCAATGGGTATCTATTAGTCAATATAGTGGCCTATACCCCCAACAAAGATTCATATATGCTATTACCAATCTTTAGTCGTTTGATTGCACCTAATATGGAATATGACTCAGCTAAACAAATTATGCAAGATACGATTGTCGATATGGAGTTGGCCTTTAATGGTAAAGGCACTTATGTGTTCGATAGAGGATTTGATGATCGTAAGCTGATAGAGTTTTTAAGTAACAATGGGATTCAATTTGTCATTCGTGGCAAGGGTGATCGAGCTGTTAAAGAAGGATTTGAAGAAATCAATTTCAACAAAATAGTAAACGAAATGAAGTTCAAGTATGAATTACCTGGGCTCAAAGAAAATGAAGTATTTCAATGCGCCACCAGAAGAATCAATGTCAGAACCGATGACCATCCCAGTAAAAAATCAAATACAGTAGAGGTTAGTTTGGTTGTATCGCGTATCTTTAGAAAAGGTTTTCAAAAGAGAAACGACTTTTATCTATTATGTGATTTTGCCAGCCAGGAAATGCCTGATTTGGAGCTGGTTGCGAAAGCAATAGCTGTTTATAAAAAGCGTTGGTCAATTGAAGAAGTTCATCGCCAAATGAAGCAAAGTATGAGATGGGAAAATATGAGATTGGGTAGCTATCAAGGTATGAAAAATCTTAATGCTCTCATGGCTTTAGCATTGTTTTTCATCTATATGTCAAAAAAGTATATTGCCGAATTTGCCGTTGGATTCCCTAAAATGATAAACTACAAAAAAGAAGATTTATATATACCTAAAGAATTCATATACTACAGAATAGCTGAAGTTCTTTCAGAGTGCATTAAATTTATTGTCCAGTATAAACGAAAACTAAGCTTAGCAGAACGTATCGACCAGCATCAAATGAAAATAAGGCTCGTGTAAAAAAAATATGGGAATGCCAAAACATTTTTCTATTGACAAAAAAAGATTGGGGTTTATTATATATAAGGTTAAGAAATGCTAAGGAGTCTTCATGAAAAAAGAACGTTTCTTAGGCATTGCTATTTGCCAGGAAGCTCTTTATGCCAGATGTTTTAACAGCATCTGGATAGACGAGAAGGAGGTATTGCTACAACTTTCCGTTTTTAGCGCAACATTGAAGCCTCTGTGGTCGGAAACTTATCCTAGTTAAGTAGTTGGTAAGTTTCCGGTGAAGGATATTTCCCAAAATCCGAGTAATGCGGATTTTCCTTTTATACCTTCAAAATAAAACTACAGAGGTGAAAAAATGCAAGCATTAGGCAAACAAATATTAGCAGAATTTTATGAATGTGATGAGGACATTCTGCGAGATGAAAAGGCTATTCGCCAAGCAATGTTAGAAGCTTGTGAAATTGGAAAAGCCACCGTGGTCAGTGATACTTTCCATTCATTTAGCCCTTATGGAATAAGTGGAGTAGTAGTAATTGCTGAATCTCATGTAGCTGTCCATACTTGGCCTGAATATAGATATGCGGCAGTGGATATCTTTACCTGCGGTCAGACTATCTCTCCCTGGGACCTCTTCAAACACCTACAAAAATGCTTTAAGAGCAAACATACTAGTAATATGGAATTAAGGAGAGGTCTTTTTGATACTGGAAATGAACCAATTAAGCATAAACCTTAATGAATTATGAGTTATTGGCATATAGATTATCACAGTAAATATCAAGCCCTGACTTTTGAGGTTACAGAGAGTTTGGAAAGCATCCAGAGTCCTTATCAAAAGATTGAGGTAGTGGAAACTCCTGCTTATGGGAAAGTACTTTTATTAGATGGGGATTTAATGCTAACTGAAAAGGATGAATTTGCTTACCATGAAATGCTCGTTCATCCTACAATGTTTACTCACGACCATCCAAAAAAAGTGCTTATTATCGGTGGTGGTGATTGTGGAACCCTAACCCGGGTTTTACAACATAAAAGCACAGAGAAAGTTGTGATGGTAGAACTTGATGAATTAGTGACTAAGGTCTCTAAAAAATATTTCCCCCATTTAGTTTCCTCAACTCAAGACCCGAGAGTAAGCATCATCTTCACAGATGGAATTAAATATGTACACAATTGCACGGATAAGTACGATGTTATCTTAGTTGATTCTACCGATCCAGTAGGACCAGCAGAAGGTCTTTTTCGCCTAAATTTCTTTAAAGATTGTTTCAAAATTCTAGACGAAGATGGGATTTTATGCCTCCAATCAGAATCTCCCTGGATTCCCGAATTGGCAGAACTTATCTCTCAAGTTAACCAAAACTTGAAATCTTTATTTCCTATTGTTAAAGCTTATGGAGCTGCCATTCAAACTTATCAAGCAGGTTTTTGGCTGTTTCAGATAGCTTCAAAAAAATACCATCCTCTCTCTGCAGAAATAGAAAGGAAAATCATAGAAGCTAATTTAAATACCAAGTATTACAATTCAAAGATACATTATGCCGCTTTTATACTCCCTACTTTTGTTAACAAACTTATTAATGAAACTTCTAAAAATAATATTGAGTGAGTAATGATAGAAACAGGATTATCTCTTATAATTTTATTTTAAGAGGTATCATAAATTTAACCAAAAATAATTAGCAGTCTATCTGTTAGACTGCTAATATTTCCGCTTGCCCTTTCTCTTTTTTCACTTATATTTTTATTAAAAAGGAGATGAATATGAATGCACAAAGATTTACCATAAAAAGTCAGGATGCTCTCCAAGGAATGCAACAAATAGCAGAAGAAAACGGGCATCAAGAGATAAAAGATTTACATCTACTTTTAGCAATGCTAAAAGAAACGGAATCTTTAGTGATTCCGGTTTTGCAAAAGTTGGAGGTAAATACTGCTGATCTGGAAAGAAAGGTAGAAGATGCCTTGAAAAGATTACCGAAGGTTAGTGGTGGTCAGCTTTATCTTTCTCAGAATGTTTTGGATATTCTTAATCAAGCAGAAAGAGAAGCAGACCAGTTACAGGATGATTACATCAGTCTGGAGCATATACTATTGGCTTTAGTGGAGAAAGGTAAAGACGCAGCCAGGTTACTTCAAAATGCAGGAGTAACTCCAGATAAACTGCTTTTAGCCTTAAAAGAGTTACGAGGTAATCAGCGAGTTACTGACCAGAATCCCGAGGCTAAATATCAGGCATTAGAAAAATATGCTCGGAATCTCACCCGACTTGCTCGTCAGGAGAAGTTAGATCCAGTTATAGGAAGAGATGAAGAGATTCGTCGTACCATTCAGATTCTTTCTCGTAGAAGAAAGAATAACCCTATTCTTATAGGTGAACCAGGAGTAGGTAAAACGGCTATTGTAGAAGGGCTAGCAAGACGAATAGTTAATGGTGATGTTCCAGAAAATTTAAAAGATAAAGAGATACTGGAACTGGATATGGCAGCTCTTTTAGCCGGTGCAAAATTTCGGGGTGAGTTTGAAGAGCGATTGAAAGCTGTACTTTCAGAAGTAGAAAAATCTGAAGGCCACATTATTCTCTTTATAGATGAAATTCATACCGTAGTAGGAGCTGGTGCAGCAGAGGGAGCTGTGGATGCTTCCAATATGCTTAAACCAGCATTAGCTCGTGGCACCTTGCATTGTATTGGTGCTACTACTATTGATGAATATCGTAAACATATAGAAAAAGATCCCGCACTGGAAAGACGTTTCCAACCCATAATGGTACAGGAACCTAGTGTGGAAGATACCATTTCCATTCTTCGTGGAATTCGTGAAAAATATGAGATTCATCATGGTGTTCAGATTACAGATACAGCACTTGTTGCTGCTGCTGTCTTAAGTGACAGTTATATCTCCGATCGCTTTCTCCCTGATAAAGCCATAGATCTTATAGATGAAGCCTGTGCAAAACTGCGAATGGAAATGGATTCTATGCCTACAGAATTGGATGAAGTGGAGCGCAAACTTCGTCAACTGGAAATAGAAAAATTCTCCCTAGCAAAAGAAGAGGACAAACTCTCCAAACAACGTCTGGAAAAGATAAATGAAGAAATAGCAGAGCTCACTGAAAAACGTAATACTTTGCGTTTAAGATGGGAAAACGAGAAAAAGTTATTTGAACGAACTCGTGCTCTCAGAGCTGAAATTGAATCCTTGAAATTACAGGCAGATAAAGCAGAACGTGAAGGTGATTTAGAAACTACAGCAAAGTTGCGTTATGGAATCATTAAAGAAAAAGAAAAAGAACTAGCTGAACTTATAGATAAAAGAGAAAATACTACTGAAGACTATGAACCTCTAATCAAAGAAAAGGTAGACGAAGAACTTATCGCTGAAGTAGTCTCAAAATGGACCAATATACCCGTCTCTAAACTAGTGCAAAGTGAAATGAGCAAGCTGCTTAATCTGGAAGATATCCTTTCTCAGCGAGTTGTAGGACAAAAAGAAGGTATCACCGCTCTGGCTAATGCTATTCGCCGTTCCAGAAGTGGATTGAGTGATACCAATCGTCCCATAGGTTCTTTCCTCTTTTTAGGTCCTACTGGTGTGGGTAAAACTGAGCTAGCTAAAGCCTTAGCCGCCTATCTTTTTGATACCGAAAAGGCTATGATAAGGCTTGATATGAGTGAATTTATGGAAAAACACTCCGTTTCACGTCTTATAGGTGCTCCTCCTGGCTATGTAGGTTATGAAGAAGGTGGTTATCTAACCGAAGGTGTACGTAGAAGACCTTATTCGGTTATTCTCTTTGATGAAATAGAGAAAGCTCATCCTGATGTGTTTAATATTCTATTACAGATTCTGGATGATGGAAGATTAACTGATGGAAAAGGAAGAACGGTAGATTTCCGTCATACTATCATTATAATGACTTCCAATATCGCTTCTCAGGAAATCTACGAAGCTGAAGACCTGGAAGCATTACGTCCACATCTGATGAATATTCTACAGCAATACTTCCGTCCAGAATTCTTGAACCGTCTGGATGATATCATTATCTTCCATCGGCTTAGCCGAGAGAATATAAAAGAAATCGTAAAGATTCAACTCAATCAATTAGCAGAACGGGTAAAAGAAAGAGGAATAGAACTTAGCTGGACTGATGCATTGATTGATTATCTGGCTACAGCTGGTTATGATCCACAATATGGAGCACGTCCTTTGAAACGCTTAATGCAAAAAGAGGTAGAAGATTCAATGGCAAAGGCTATGATTGCTGGTCAAGTTGGACCTCAAATCAAACTGGACTATCAAAATGGCTCTGTGATCATTAGCTAAAATAAATATAATTAAAGCCGCTACCTGAAAAGGGAAGCGGCTTTTTTCTTTTCTTCAAAAGCTCTGACTATAAATATCTTAACATTTCACGATCTATTACACCTGCATACAATTCTATATAAGGCTTGACCGGACTATTATTTATTTTAGGGAAAAAGACCTCTTCCACCTGAAAGAAACCAACGGAGGCATTCATTTTTACCGTGATAGCAATAGGTTTCTCTGTTCCTTTATGAATCTGAACTTTCTGAATGGCACTGGCAGAAGTGCGATGAATGTCACCAACTCGTGGTGCATTAGAAAGCATAGCGGGTATTCTTGCTCTTCCCTTTTCCATATCACTTCCATCTCCAATTAGCACTAGACCTGCTTCCAAAGAATATATATGCTTGGTTGCCATATGACCAAAGATGCCCTCAATAGCAATTGCCTTAATAGCAGTCTTGATCATTAGTTCTTCAGGATTATAAATTGTATTCAGAATACTATCTATAAAAGGAAGAGCTAACTGAATGGAAAGCTGTTCATGTGAATCCCGGGCAATTGACATCCCAAGGTCATGTAGTAAAGAAGATAAAAGAACAGCAGTGAGTGAATCTTCGGCTTTACCAACCCCTTCTTTTTCAAGATTCATTTTGATGCCAGCTTCATTGAGTAATTTGAACATCTGAATGGCATTCAAAGTGGCTTTACGCACATGGACCGGTCCATGATCATTAAAGCCCAATCTCTTGATTGCCACTATATTTGCATATTCTTGCATAGTCTGAAGTTCGGGGTCATTAAAAAGTATTTGGGCTGCCTCTAATGGCTTACCCTGTAACATTTTCTGTATTCTTGTTTCCAGATTGATTTGTTTAATTGATTTATACATCCTATTTATTCCTAAAATCTGTCCTTTAATCTAAAGATAATATTTGTCACACTACTCACTACTGCTATAGCTAAGGCTATGGTTCCAGAAATCAACAACACTTTATAAAGATTCTCAGAAGCGACTGCACTATTTCCAGCAATATAAGCTTGCATCGCATAATAAAGATTTCTACCAGGAACAAGGGGAATAATAACACAGGTGACAAAAACTGAAACCGGTATCTTACTCAAACGGGCTACAACCTCGGAATAAGTACATACCAAAAACACAGAGAAAAAGATAGAGAATAACAGGGACTTACTGAAATATAAAAATATGAGATAAAATGCCCAGGTTAATCCTCCACCCAGTGCTATCAAAAAGATTTTCCAACCTTTAAGATTTACCCTTATAGAGAAGCCAAGTATAGATAAGGTAGACCAGCAGAATTGCATTAAAGTTAGATGGTCAAAGGGTCGCATTTTACATCCCCCATAGTTCAAAAAGCTTAAGCATAATACCACTTCCTGCAGCAATAGCAATAGCTAACATTATTGCTTCAATACCTCTTGCAGTTCCAGAAACAAGATCTCCACTCATAGCATCACGAATTGCATTAACAAAACTTAAACCTGGAACTAAAAGCATAATTCCACCGATAATTATGTTATCCAGTTTTATATAGGGTACCCAGATATCCAAAACTTTGGCAAAAACTACTATTAATGCAGCTCCCACTATATGTGTCAAAAAACTGTTAAGTCTTAAATTACCAAGTAATTTTAAAGATAAACTAACTAAAACTCCAACTATATAAGCAACTGCAAATTCCAACCAACTACCACCAAATAACAAACAAAAACAACCACTGGTCAAACCTCCACAAAAAATGGTAAACCATTCTGGCCAGGCTCTCTCATTCTCAATATGTCTTAGTTCATCTCTAAATTTATCGGCATCCCACATACATAATCCGTCTCTACAATATTGCTTCTCCATTTCATTGACTAGATGGCTGATTTTAGTTATTTTCCCTAAATCAGTTTTCCGATTTTCAATTCTCTTAATACTGGTAGTGATATTTTCTTTACCATCAGAAACTGTAAGAAAGATGCCCGTTGGAGTAACAAAAGCTTCAGTTTGAGGATACCCAAAAATTTTACATACCTTGCACATCATAAGTTCCACACGATTTGCCGTAGAACCATTTTGAAGCAAGATTTTCCCTATTTCCATACTTATTTCAATGGTTTCAGATAAAGTTATTCTTTTCATTTATCTTTAATCTCAGTATATTTTAAAACCTCTTCGGGCATTCCAAGGATTCTTGCCACATTTATAGCATTTAGAGGGGGAGCTTCATTCTTTTGTAAGCGCTTAATACTGTAGTCCATAGCCTCATTAAGAATTTTTAGCCTCTCATTAGCATCCTTAGGATTTTGAGCTTGGATTTTATCCAAATTTAATCCTGCTATACTATATTGCGTAACTTTGGGAAGCATTGTTGGTGCAGTAAAATGCGTTGCCGCAATACTCATATTTTTGGTGGCAGCAAGATATTGCAATACTGCTGAAACCAATAACTCACCTTCAATAGGATTGGTACCGCGAGCAAATTCATCTAAAAGAAAGAGATTGGTACCAGATTGCTGTATTGCCTGAGTAAACGATACCACTTCTCTCCCAAAACTACTTAAATCAGCATTATTATACGTCTCAGATTGATTATACCAGATATGTTTAAATAGCGGTAATTCTGCACTTTCACAGGGAAGGGGAATACCATAGTGAAGTAGAGTGCAAAACTGACCTAGGGTTTTTAAAACCGTAGTTTTACCTCCCATATTAGGACCAGTTAGAAGAGAAACGGAACCACTAAATTCATAATCTACAGGTTGATATTTTCTGCCCATACTTTCCAAATGTTGCTTTAGAGGAAGATTAACTGCTTTTTTAACTATGATTGCTTTTTTACGCCATACAACTGGTATACAACAGTTATATTTAATAGCGAAATTGCTCAAAAGAATTTTCCAGGCACCTCTTCTTAAAGATAACCAGCTTAAAAAAATACTGCTTTCCCATTCTCGGTAAATATCGGTCAGTTCTTGTAATACATAGCGTTCCTCTGCTTCCATTTTTTCCTGAAGATTATTAATTTTCTTTTTAAGTTCCAGACAATGTTCATCATCTGCTAACTCAAAACTATAATTGGCTACATTTTCTGCCGTTAAAATAAAATAGGGAGAGTGAATGATCCTATCAGCTAATTCTGTTTCAGCTCGTGAAATAGTGAAACTTTCTTTAAGATAGGGAATCTGCAATTCCTTTTTTGCTTTTTCCAGAAGCTGCTCATAAGATTCTTTTAGTTCCTGCATCAATTGTAATTGTCCACTCAAAATATCGCCTATTTCGTCAGAATAAGCAGATGAAATAACAAATATAGGTAAACCAAAACCTTCAGGGTCTAATATTTCAAAAAATCCTGTAAGATCCCTCACATTATCAAAGAGATCCAACCAGCCTTGCTTTTCCAAAAAATAGTATAATTGATTGTAGTAATAAATATATTCTTTAATTTCATATAATTGATGCATAGTTAAAATCTTAACATTTTTATGTAGAGGAAACTCTAAATTGGGAATAGCCGCTAAAAGTTCCAGCAAGGTATTCAATTTAGATTTATGTGCAGTGAGCTTATCTATAATTAGTCCTAATTCTTTGTAATGTATAGGTAAGAAATAATTATCGTAAAAATTTTCCGGACACTCGGTTAAATGCTCCTTTTTAACTGATTTAAGGAACTCACCTTCTGCTTCAATCATTTCCAATATCAGAGGTACACCCAATACTTCTTCAATCTGAGTGAACATAAAATTCAATCTCCTCTCTAACTTATTAAATTACTTCAACTTTTGATTTCATTACCTTGTCAATCTTTTTGTGTAAAAGAATGATAGATAGTTCCTTCAGATGTGCGCCTTATACTCTCCGCATAAAGCTGGAAATTATACATTGGCTCAGGATGAGGAAAATTCCATTGATTTCTACGACCTACCGATATCCAAACTTCTTCTGGAAGAACTGTCCGAATAAATTCTCTACTGCTGGAACTCTTACTTCCGTGATGTCCTGCTTTTAAATAATCTGCTTTAAGTTCCTCAGGATAATGTTCCAGCATATAAAATTCTGCATTTATATCAGCATCTCCAGTAAAAAGATAACGCTTACCTTGATAATCCATCCTTACTACAAGTGAAGAACTATTGGAAGTAGCCGGAAAGAAGTATTTAGCTGGATGTAAAAACTTTAAACTTGCCTCCCCAATTCTATAACTGATTGTATCTTCAATACAGTGAATATTAATCTTATCCAAAAGACCATAATTTTCCCATTCTTTCCATCGCTGATCAGATATGGTTTCATCGCTTACTGCTATATTTTTAATTGGGAGTGAATTAACTATATCAGGAAAGCCACCAGAATGGTCAGAATCCAGATGAGTTAAAAGTAACCAATCTATCTCTTTTATATTCTTACGATTAAGCCAGGGAATTAATTTCTGAGATGCCCAGCTTTTTTCTGAAACTCTATAATATGGACCCGTATCTATCATTATGCTTTGACCATCATTGAGAGAAATTAATATACAATCTCCTGTTCCACAATTGAAAAGATAGATTCCCTTATCTGCTGGATGAAGAAATTGAGGAACAATGATAAGGACTATTCCTATCAGACAGATTATGAGTTTTTGCCAGCTTATCCTTAATTTCCTGAGCATAGATAGTCCACCAATAATAAGCAGAATACAACCTGCTAATTGCAAGCTCGTTATCCAGTAATTTTGGAGATAGAAAGGTATACTAGCCACCAACTCGGTCCAATAATTAAAGATATAAAGGAGAAAACGATAGGAATTAATCAAAGAAGCAGAAAGTAGATTTACAGCTGGAATAACTAAAATAAGAAAACTTAAAATTAAAATCACACCAGAAAGAGGAATGCCTAATATATTACCAATTATACCATTTAGCGAAGCAGTACCAAAATAATAAAGCGTTAACGGCATTACTGCTAAACCTACAACTAAGTTCATTAGCAATAAATCAAAAAAATTGTTCACTTTATTGCGTATATTGGAAGCCTGTATATCCTTTTCTTTTATCCATTCAATATGGGGTAGACCCAGTAATATCACTCCCACACATAGAAAAGAAAGCTGCAATCCTATATCAAACAATTGATTAGGATTTATTGCCGTAATTATTAACATACTTAATGCCAGAAGTTGTGAACTACCAAGAGGGATATTTCGCCAGCGTGCAATTATCATCAATCCTATCATTAATATAGAGCGTAAAACTGGAGGTGCCCAGTAATTCAATGCCGCATAAAAAATTATAAGAATAAGAAAAATTAATTCTGCTAGCCTGGGAGGAAAGAAGGCTTTCAAAACTATCATACATATTGCATAAATGAACCAGATATGAAGTCCACTTACTACAATCAAATGAATCATACCACTCCGGGTTAACTCATCTCGGTATTTACCTTTAGCAGAAATATCCGAAAACAGTAGTGCTTTAGCAAAATCTGCTTCATCTCCCATCTTAGTTTCCAGATTAGCAAGCAATTTAGTTCGCCATATCGCTATAGGAAATAGAGTTTTAGACATTTTCTCAGCTTTAAGATTTTGCCGGATGTAAGCACGAGGAAGTGATGGATACATATCCAATACAGCATCAGTCTCAGCAGGAACGATTTCTAATAATGCAGAATACTGCTGTCCGGGATTTAATTTATAATCACTATATAAAAGAAGATTTTCCCGATTTTTAATACCAGCAATTTCGTATAATCTTATCTGATACAGATTTGACTTAGAAGATATGAGATTGGTAACTAAAAATCTGGAATCTTGCTGAATATGAGATTTAGTTTTAAATACTTCTTCTAAAGCTGAAGGTTGCTGAGCAACTGTCCATCGCATTCCACCTAAGAGCAGACAAATTCCTAATAATAGATATATGCGACCAGATTTAAAAAAAAGAGCCAAGACAAACAATGCCAATGCTATAATTGTTTGCCAAATAAAGGGAATAACTAATGCTCGGGATAAAGCGATACCTACACACCAAAAAAGAACAGGAAGAAAAAGAGGAGCAGGTTTATCGTTCTGAGTCATCTCTATCCTATTGCAGATATCAAGATAAAATAATCTATCAAAACACCCATTTGAGAACTGACCTTAAGAGGTTAAAATTGCCAATTCTAAGTATATAAAACAAACGCTTAGTATTATTTCCATTCTTTCATTTTCCTACCGTTTAATCAGTTTGTTTTCTTTTTATTTGCCCGACTAAGCTGTCAATAAATTTTACAACCAGCATTATAAGCTTCCTTGAAATAAATTGTTCACTCTATCTACTTAATCACAACTAAAGCAATGAATTATAATCTACACAGGATAACTCAATTAAACATTCTATTGCTTAACTCATCCTATATCTTTACTTAAATTCGCCAATCATTCTCAAATTTATGAGTACCTTATGTCCCATTTCAGACATAAGTTGGACATAAGTTGGACATAAGTTGGACATAAGTTGGACATAAGCTGGGCATAAGCTGGATATTAGTAATTGGTGGAGAATAAAAAATTAAATAATTTGAAGGGAAAGAGAAATTATAGCGTAAATAAATAAAAATAATTATGAACTAGGTCATAAAATAACTTGACAAAAATATATGGTTATATTTACTTGTCTTTCTAGACGCGAGGTGGAGCAGCTGGTAGCTCGTCGGGCTCATAACCCGAAGGTCGAAGGTTCAAATCCTTCCCTCGCTACCATTTTTAAAAGCCGGTGGAAACACCGGATTTTTTCTCTTTTAAATATAGTAGGGCGGTGTAGCTCAGCTGGTTAGAGCGTCGGAATCATAATCCGCAGGTCCGGGGTTCAAATCCCTGCACCGCTACCAAAAAATGCGCCAGTAGCTCAGCAGGATAGAGCAGCAGCCTTCTAAGCTGCGGGTCAGGGGTTCGAATCCCTTCTGGCGTGCCATTTCATTAGATACTTAAAAAATATCTTTGTGGTGGGTGTAGTTCAACTGGCAGAGCACCGGATTGTGGTTCCGGGCGTTGTGGGTTCGATCCCCATCACCCACCCCACTTATTTGATATGATAACATCAAATAAATATTTCTTAGGAATAGACATTGGTGCTTCCAGTGTCAAATATGGATGGGGTAATTGTAAAATAGGTTTACAGTATTTTAACAAAAAAGACCTTTCCATAAAATCGCTCTCTTATTTAAAAAATATTATCTCTGATATTTTAAATTTAGCTCTTAGTAATCCTATCGGGCAAAACATACAAGCTATCGGTATAGGAACGCCAGGCACAATAGACCTCAAAAATCATCAAATAGTAGGAATAAATCCCAATCTCCCATTTTTAGTAAATATAGATATCCGAAGCCTAATTCCTGATAATATAAAACTTCCTGTTTATTGGGATAATGATGCCAACCTGATGTGCTTTGCTGAAGCCTGGCAACGAAATTTTAAAAACGATATAGTAGGCATAACTGTCGGAAGTGGCATTGGTTGTGGATTTGTTCAAAAAGATAACATTTTCCACGGTTCTCATGGATATGCTATGGAACTGGGTCATATCTGCATAATTCCTGGAGGAGAAATATGTTCTTGCAAAAGAAAGGGTTGTGTTGAAGCTTATTCCTCTATGGATGGTCTTCGGAGAAGAATTAGCTTACTGGAAATACCCTTTTCTAAAACAGAATTTTCCTTAAATGTTAAAGATTTACTCAACCTTGCAGCAATAGACCCTAAAGTTTATAGAATAATAGAGGAAGGATTATCTATACTTGCCCAGGGTATTGCTAATCTTTCTGTTCTTCTTGACCCAGAAGTTATTGTTATAGGAGGAGGTGCTATGGAGGGAGCTTTGTATGATTGGGAAAAGCTTCAGAATAAAATCAAAGAATGTTTACCCTCAATAAATGCTCAAAACATCAAGATAGAAAAAGCTTTAGCAGGAAATAAAGCTGGAGTCTTAGGTGCCATTATTTTAGCAGAATCTGCTAATAAATTTGTTTGGGAATGAAATATGCATATATTATATTTGTAAAAACTTTAGGAGAGTGTAAAATGAAAAAGATATTATTAGTTATAACAATGAGTCTTTTAATGCTGACTATCTTATCAGCAGACGAACTCAAAGCCTTAACAGACATAGTCATTGATCCTAATCCGATGTATGATTTTACCAAAATAACCGTAAGCTTTGATAGCCCCGTGGAAGTTCAAATAAGTATTGAAACAGAAGCAGGCAAGGTGATTAAAACTCTTTATAGCGGTATGGTGAAAGATAATCTACAAATGGTATGGGATCGGATTGGTGATAATGGCACTTATACTCCTTCAGGTGAGTATTTTCTAATAGTTCGTTTTAACCAGCGATATACTTCCGTTAAGAGGACTTTGATACTTAAATAACCCTTTATAAATAGAACAATTTACCGGCAAAAGTATTTCCAGCGTGAGCTGTATTCATTTTTTACTACTCTTTTAGCTCTCCTATCATCTATTTACATTTATTATTCATTATAATTCAATATGTTAGAACTATATTATCTTTCTTTAACTGAGTTATTTCTTGACAGATTTTGAGAGTTATAATTTTATACTATCAGTTTGGAGAATTGTTTTTTATATTAAAGAATAAATTTTCCGAACCATATAACAGATTCGTTATTCTTATGAAGTATAGAATGCGGATAGTTTTAATAATGGAATAGTATGAAGTTATTCACAAATGTCTCTCTTCCGACAACCTCGGCTGCATTTAAACGGGTTAATGTCCTGTTTAATGAAACTATTATCAAGATTTCCAGTGATGAAATCCAATCAGATGAGCTACCAGAGGTTATAGACCTCAAGGGAAAAATTTTGCTCCCTGGAGGAGTGGATGCACATAGCCATATTATAACTGATAAAGATCCAGAAAAAAACCTTTCTCACATTACTAAATCTGCCTTATTAGGGGGTTGGACAAGTTTTGCTGAACTGAGTTATTTTATTCCAAAGCCTATATTCCACTTAGAAGACCTTAATTATTGGCAAGAACTGATAGAAAAAAATTCCTATTTGGATATGGCAATATGGGGTAATGTTGATATGGCTTCCTATCCTTATCATGCTGAAGCAGCTCAGCAACTTTGGTCTCATGGTATAGCAGGATTAGCACTTTTTTATCCTTCTCCTAATCATCACATACCCACCCTTTCTTTATCTGAGATAATGGACCTTTTCCTAGATATTTACGAATCTGATACTCTCTTTGCTTTTCAGGGATATGATTTTGAAGAAGATAAAGAATTCTCTTTCCAGTCACAAGACAATGCTATCAAGAAACTTTTACGACGTATTCAAGAGAATCCTATCCATATACCTCGTATATCTTTTTATCCTACTATAGAATTTCTTAACAGTATATATAAACGCACAGATATCTCCTATGCCCTATGTATTGGAGATTTGATGAAGTTTTTCTCTGGAATAGACCTGGATCAAGAGATAGAGCTGGATGACCCTGAACATCAACTTTTTGAACTTTTACGTACCAACAAAATATATATGCTTTCCAACAATGTAGAAGCTTTATCCCTACCAAAAAATGTTAGTCAGGCATTTCGCGGTACAACGGAAAAGCTGTTACCCTATTCCTATCTCTGGACGCTCTCAGAACTCTGGAAAAAGCGTAAGGTTCCACTTGCTACGGTGATTAAAATGACCAGCGAAAATTCTGCTAAAAGATTAGGACTTTATCCCATTAAGGGTTGTTTAGCAGCTGGCTCTGATGCTGATTTTGTGGTTTATAATCCAGAAAAAGAAACCTTCTTTAAGGCACCTGATGGCAGTATGCATAAACTGGAAGGAAGCATAGAAGAAGTATATCTGCGAGGAAATAGAGTGGTTCAAAAGGGAAAGGTATCGCCACCCAGTGGCTCTTTCCTGCTTCGTAAAAATTCCCCTAAGAGGCGATATAATACCACTTCTTGGATTTAAAAAAATTAACTGGAGGATAAATGAAAAATCTAGAATACCTGAAAAACTTGCTGGACGCTCATCCTGAGCTTCAATATGAAATTATTGAACAATACTGGACAACGGACTTCCTGCGTTTTTATCATAGCCAGACTAATTACAACATCAGCAAGGAAGTAACCTCGCTAAACGCAACTATCTATAAAGGCAAAAAATCATTCAGCTTTATGCTGGATAATGCTAATTCCCAAACTATTGACAATGCTGTGCAGGATGCTTTGTCAATAATAGATAAGTTGCCCGAAGACCCTTATTTTGTAGATTTGGAAAACGACAAAACACTTGCTAAACCAAGAGAAGTCATAAACAATATTGAGGTTGTTCCTCTTAAACTGAAAACTGAAGTTTTAGCAAGGATTGCAAATGCCGTTGCTCCATACAATTTTGATATTTTTGGCTCCTTCGTCTGTAACTATCAAAAATACAGGCTCGTCAACAGCAATGGCTTAGATAAGATCAGTGTTAGTTCTCCTTACTATCTGGAAGTTAAAGCGGTGCATAACAAATCTCAGGTAACTGTTGTGGAAGCATTCGGAGGAGAAGATTTTCAATATTTCCAGGAAAGGAACTTCCTAGACAAATTATTACAAAAAATAGGTTACTGTGCTTATGATATTGTAGATATAGAACCAGGAACTTATGATGTAATTTTAGCTCCTCGTTGTCTGGGTGAATTCACTCAATATCTTGCCTATGGAATGAGTGCTCGCGCTTTAGACCAGCACAGCAGTTTCTTTGAAGGAAAACTAAATCAAAAAGTATTCCCTGAATGGGTTAGTGTATGTGATGACCCTAACGATCCAGAAATGATTCACAAAGATTACGGTTCTAATGGTCATATCTATCGTTATCTTTCTCTTATTGACCAGGGAATCTTTCGTAACTTTATGTGCGATAACTATTATTCCCATAAGACAGGACTTCCTAAAAACGGAAATACTGGATCTTGCTTGAAAATTGAAGCAGGAGAAAAGACTTTAGATGAATTAATAGGCAGTATTAAACGAGGTCTCTTCATTTCCAGTTTACATTATATGAACTTTATCAATCCTAAAGAAACCTCTATCACCGGTCTTACTAGAGATGGAACTTTTCTTATTGAAAATGGGAAAATAACCAAAGTCGTTAATAATCTTCGTTTTACAGAAAAAATAGCTAGAATATTTGAACACATTCAGGCATTGGAAAATCGTAGTCATCCTGTTCCTTTCTCAGGAAACTATTCTATTTTTGATATTGAGACAGTAAAATCTCCTCATGCTCTAGTTAAAGACTTTAATATTTCTTCATCCACTAAAACAATCTGAGGGAAATAAAATGGAACAAATAATAAAACAAACCATACAAAAATTATCGCTTCCCGAAATCACTTTTGCGGATGCGCGTATCACCCACACAGATAACGAGTTTATTGCCTTTCAAAATGGTTACCTGCGTGCTTATGGAACTAATTTAGATTCTATCGCTCTCGGTATTAGAGTATTGATAAATGGTTGCTGGGGTTTTGCTGGAACCCAAGACTTAAGTAATCATTCTATAGATAAGGCTATCAATACTGCTATCTCCAATGCCCGTTATGGTAGCCTTTTCCAAAAAAATAAAGTGGAATTTCCACCTCTTTCTCCTGTACAAGCTGAATATGAACATCATCCTGAGCAGGACCCTTTTAAAATGCCTAAAGAAGAGAAAATAGGATACCTGCATAAATTAGCTGAAGCTATTAAACCTCAGGGGAAAATCGTACATTCTGTAGTCTATGCTATGTTTATGCGTCAGGAAAAATATTACACTAATAGTGAAGGCACCTATTCCCATTCCACCTATTACAATACCCTTCCTATGATGGAGGTATTAGCTTCGGATGGAGCTCAAGTTCAATCCCGTACCTGGCCTGGACATATGGGTGCCGGAAGAGCAGGATTTGAACTGTTCCATAAACATAAATTTGAAGAAAATACAGAACGAATAATAAGAGAAGCTACTGACCTGCTTTCTGCTCCTACGATTGAAGAAGATAAAGCGGACATCATTATCGGAAGTGGTCATCTTGCTCTTCAATTACATGAATCCGTTGGACATGCTACCGAGGCAGATCGTATCTTTGGAATGGAGATATCCTATGCTGGAAAGACATTTATTAAACCTGAAATGATTGGCTCCTTCCAGTATGCTTCTCCTCAAGTAAATATCTTTAGTGATAGCACTGACCCTCGTGGTATGGGATATCATCCCGTAGATGACGAAGGAGTTGTAGGAAAGAAAGTAGACATCATTAAAAATGGTATCTTAGTTAATCAACAAACTTCCCGTCAGATAGCTCATCTACTTGGACTAGAACCTTCTTCTAATATGAAAGCTTCTTATGGAGATGATTTTCCTCTAGTGCGTATGACAAATTTCTGTCTGGCTCCTGGAGAAGGCACCCTGGATCAACTAATAGCTGATACAGAACATGGTTATTTACTTGATTTCACTAAAACCTGGAGCATAGATGACAACCGTAATAACTTCCAATTCACTACCGAAATCGGTTATCGTATTGAAAAGGGAAAGATTGTCGGTATTGTGAAAGAACCAACCTATTACGGTATTACTAAAGAATTCTGGAATTCCTGTGACCGTGTTTGCGGTCCAGAAGAATGGGATTATCAAAGCACCTTCAGTTGTGGCAAGGGAGAACCAGGACAATCTATGCAATTATCACATGGTGTTGCACCTGCCAGATTCAGAAATATTGATGTCCGAGTAAAAATCTAAGAGTTATATATAGTCCCTTCTGAGGCTTAAGTTTAATATAGAAGGAAACTCTTTATAAAAAATGGTGCGTCGTAATATAAACTTTACGACGCACCCTTCTATTTAGATTTCACTTTTGAGAGGACAATTGCAAGTTTATATCGCCTGCAAAATATCCAGCCTCTATCAGTTATTATAAATTCCTCTCACTGCTAGGATGGCGTTCTTTCCATTGTGGACATCTCTCATAATTGGGTGAAAATTTTCCTTCACGAGGACCTAATCCTAAACCACCTCCAGGAAAAATAGATTGCAGTTTAGCTTTTTGTTCCGAAGTAAGCTCCTTCATTATCTGTTCCTTAAGCTCAATACGGTTATTAGCTCTGACCCGTTTTTTTTCGTAAAGCTGACTATTGAGAATCTTAGAGGTAGTATAATCTTCCTCTTTTAAGGCTTTTCTTAAGTCAAGCTGAAGATTTCTGATCTCAGCATTAATCGTATTCATAGCTTTTCTATGATTTAGTTGTAATTCATCCAGTTTCCTTTTTTGCGCATCGGTTAAATTGAGCTCTTTTAATGCTTTCTGAAAACCAGCTTGTCCGAGACGAATATTCATTTCTGGATTGATAATCACTTTGGATGTTTGATCGCTTTTAACATTTGAAGGAGGTGGATTTTTAGCGGTATCTTTAGCCCAAATTATGCCAATTAACATCAGAGCGATTAGTGTGATAATAATGGTCTTTTTCATTTGCCTTGTCTCCTTTGATTAATTTTTTTTTCCTGAGTTTTTAGTCTTGCCACTTTGGGGGAAAAATATTCTTTTGCTTCTTGCGCTGTCATAGTTTTACGCCATTCCAGCATTTTATAACCCATAGCTCTTTCCATCTTACTTTGAGCCTCTACAGATTTTTCAATTATAGCCCTAACTTTTGTTTCATCAATAGGATCCTTTGATAATTCTTCCATCAATTCTTTTTTAGTAGTTAGAAAACTATCTCTTAACGCTGCTATCTGTGGATCAAAGTTAGAAGGAGGTATAAATTTACCCCTCTCGCGTGGAGTTTGCCCATTGGGAGGTCTTTGATAATGATGTTCTATGTGATTATGCCGAAAAGCATTCATAAATATCAATCCACCAATAATTCCGGCATTAAGAAAAAGAGAGATAAGTAAAAGAATAGTCAACCAACGTTTACTCATTTATAATCCTCACTCGTTTGATAAAATAAATCCTCCATCAAAGTGCTTTCTCCAAAAACTACTAGATTCAAACTATCGGTTTGCGATAAATAATTGCTATAAATTGCGGAAGCATTCTCGGGAAGAGGGTTGACCTTGCTGTAGGCACTTTTCCCTATTGCCCAACCTCCAATCAAACTTAAAACAATCACCACTAAGGCAGGAATGGTTTGCCATCTCACTATGAAACTGTTTAGTACCCTTTTGCGCTCGTGTTTAACCGTCTCATCCAGAATACGATTATGCAACCAGCTTGGAAATTCTACCATTGTAATGTTTCTTAATAATTGCTGCAATTCACGGGCATCAGCTTCATATTTACGGCATTGGGGGCAATTTTCCAGATGCAGCTTCAGAGCTTTTTCTTTTGCTTCTGGAAGCTCATTATCAAGCTTTAATTCTATCAAATATTGAGCTTTACTGCATCTCACGGTTGCCTCTTTTCGTATTTCATTCTTAAAATCTTGTTCATAAATCTATACCTTTCCTTCCATTCTATCCTTCATTAATTTTTTTCGGAGGCGTTTCTTGGCTCTTACTAATAATGATTCTACAGCTTTGACACTTATCCCCAGTTTTTCTGCAATCTCTTTATAGCTTAACTTATCAAAATACTGAAGCTGTATGACACTAGCTAATCTTGGAGGAAGTTCCTTTATAGCTGAATGAAGCAAGGAATAATCTTTTTGATCATTCTTATTGCTCCTGTCTTCCATCCTTTCAAAGGTTTGAGGTTCAAAATTTACATAACGATTCTTTTGCTTCAGATATGTCATACTCTTATTATGGGCAATACGATATAGATAGGAAAGAGCAGTGGACTCATCTATATTATCAATATGTTCGTAAAAGGAGAGAAAAACCATTTGCGCTACATCACTAGCATCACTTTCATCCCCTAAAAGGGAAAGCAAATAGTTATAAATCCTTTTCTCATTCGCTTTTAAGAATTCAGGAAACTGCTCTTTTTTCATTCTCCAACCTAATAGTATTTAAAAATATAAATTAATCTCTTCAAATTATCCCTGAGAACTGGTGTCAAGATATTTGGCTTATCGCAATCTCTTTTTCTTTCCTACAAACATTAATTATAAATTAGTTTGCTTTGAAAATAGTTTATTTGAACAAATATGCTCCTATTAAAGTAACTGCCGTCTTCTATCAGTTTGCTATCTTCTTTCTAATCAATATTCTATCTTATTGAAAAGATTGCAGGTCCCAATATTATCTCTTCCTTAACTGTCACTTAACTAATTAGGTAAGAAAGAGTCAAGAAAGAGCTAAGGAAGAAATAGAAAAAAGCTTTGTAATTGATATTCTAAAACGGAATCATTAATATCAGCTCCATGAATATAATATAATAATCCCAAAATATAACTTTTATCTTGCTCTATTTTACATTTACAATAAAGGAAAAGAGAAATTTTTACTTGGACATTAACGCTATTTAGATTACTATTATTCTATAAAAGGAGGTAGAGAAAATGAAAATATTAGTACTGTTTTATTCCACCTATGGTCATACTTACGAAATGGCGAAAGCTGAAGCCGAAGGAGCACAGAGTGTTCCTGAAACTGAAGTTCTTCTTAGAAGAGTTCCTGAAACTTTATCACCTGAGATATTAGAAAAGATGCATGCTAGCGAATCTCAGAAAATATTTGAACATATACCAGTAGCAAGAGTTCAGGATTTAGCTGATGCAGATGCTATAATCTTTGGCACTCCCACACGTTTTGGTAATATGGCAGCTCAGATGAAAACTTTTCTTGATGCTACAGGTCAGCTTTGGGCTAATCATTCTTTAGTGGGTAAAGTTGGTGCTGTTTTTACCAGTACTAATACTCAACATGGAGGACAGGAAACAACTATCCTGAGTTTTATGATTACTTTGCTTCATCACGGAATGATTATAGCTGGGTTACCTTATACCTTTGATGGACAAACTACGATGGCTGAAATTGCTGGTGGTTCTCCTTATGGAGCTTCTACTATAGCAGGTGGTAATGAACCTCGTATGCCGTCTCAAACAGAACTTGATGGTGCTCGTTATCAAGGAAGATATGTTGCAGAGATAACTGCTAAGCTTAAAAGTTGATTGTTATTGACACAAAATATAGCTCCTTATTAAGTGACTTAAGATAAGGAGCTTTTTATGCATCGGTACTTTTTCATTGTAATCTTTTTTCTCTCGGTTAGCTTAGTTTCTGCTAACAACATAGGAATCCTTTCTTCTGCAGAGATGGCACAATTAGTAGATATGTTGGATTCTGCGCGTTTAACCTCCAATTCCTTAAAGTTTGAAAAGGACTGGGATTTAAGTACTAAGTATAAGTTGAACTGGCAATTGAATCAACTTCAGAATCCCTGGTTAGCTTTAGAAGATATTCAACACATAAAAGAATTATGTAATTCCTCTAAAAATGGTGAGATAGAACAATTGCTTCGTGAAATAGGAGGAATTGCTTTCAATCTCAATCCTCATCAATTTTCTACACTTTATCCTTCTGCAAAATCAGTTTATGCTGATCAGCTCACACATAAAGTAAAAAAGCCAGAAGATATATTTAAATGGCTGGATTTGCATCTTGAGAATTTTAAATCTGAATTTGATCAGGTTATACGCGACCTGAATGAAAAAAGTTTAAGGGAGTTCATAAGTTTCTGGCTCTGGCAATTCATTGAAGCTGAAGATACTCTTGCTTATAAATCCTATTTTACTCAGCGGAATCTCCCCAATTATAGTAAATTGAATATAGAGAAGCTGGAAAAGGAATTTTCCCGATTACATTTTGACTTGCTTTTACAAATAGGAATAAAATATCTCGCTCTTGCTGATGCCTTGACTGAACATTGTAACACCTTGAAATATGATAATAAAAAGCCCATCATTAAACGAACAGATTCTGGCTATATGATTATCGGAACTAAAGAAGATGATATCTATAAAGATAAAAAACTTTCACCTATCTGTTTTATGTATGACCCTGCAGGAAATGACCGTTATGAAATAGAGCTTAAAACCACTATAGATAATCCCTTCTATATCTTTATAGATTATCAAGGAAATGACCTTTATAGAAATCCTGAGATTGCTTCTATTTTTTGTAGTGAATATGGTTTTGGCTATTCACAAGATTTAGCTGGAAATGATATTTATCAGACAGGAGATTTTTCGTTTGCTTCCTTCATAGGGATAAATCTTCATCAGGACAAGGCTGGAGATGATTTTTATCAAAGTGGATTATTCTCTCAGGGAGCAGCAATGTTCGGAATTGCAGCTATCATTGATTTTAATGGAAATGATAGCTATAAAGCTACCTGTATGGCTCAAGGCTTTGGTAGTACTTATGGCACCGGTGCCATACTGGATTTTGCTGGAGCAGATATCTACTATCTGGGAGGGAAATATTTTCACGAACCTTTAATGCCTCTGGATTATCTCACCTTAGGACAGGGTATGGGCTTCGGTTTGAGGCCTGATCTAGCTGGAGGTTTGGGTTTACTCTTTGATGGCAAGGGCAATGATAAATATTTGGGTGGAGTTTATGCTCAAGGTTCTGGTTACTGGTATGCTACCGGACTCTTGCTTGATGAAGCTGGAAATGATATCTATAACGCTGTCTACTATCCTCAAGGCTCAGGTATTCATCTTGCCTGTGGCTTTTTGCTTGATGAAGCTGGTGATGACGCTTACTATAGCAGAAATGGACCAGGACAGGGTGCAGGTCATGATTGGTCTTTAGGTATCTTTATAGATAGTGCAGGAAATGATGCTTATTCCATTCCAGGTGGCAATGGCTTGGGATTGACTAATTCCGTGGGAATCTTTATAGATAAATATGGAGACGACCGCTATGAACGACTATATCCTCAAAATTATGGATATGCAAATTACTCTCGTAGTACTGGCGGAATTGGTCTTTTTCTGGATGCAGGAGGAAATGATTGCTATCCTGACACTCTGCAAGCTAATAATAGCACCTGGTATCTTGGAACCTACGGTATAGGTCGGGATATAGATTTGAATATAACTCCACACACTGAGATAGAAAAATTAGCTGAAGAAGCTCCGTTACCTAAGGAAACCGATAACATAAAAGAAATCTTTGCTGCCGCTTCTGAATGGGAAGTTGGCTCTGCGGTGAAAAGAGTTCAAAAGGCTCGAGAAATTCTAATTCAACGAGCTGATGAAGCTATTCCCTATATTTTATCTAATAAAATTAATACTCAATCCTCACTTGAATACCGAGCTCTTGAAACCCTCGTAGCTAACTCTCTACGATTTATCCAGGAACTGTATAGGGTAATAGATAAAGAAGATAGCTTAGCAGCAAAGAATGCACTCTCTCTAATTGCAGCAACTAGAGATACTTTGCTGGTAGATTATGTTCAGAGACTTCTTAACCAGAAAAAATATGAGACTACCTGCATTGCTGTTCTTGGAGCTATAAATAGTGAAAAAAGTGTTAATCTTCTTAAAAACTATATACATCATCCCAGTGAGAGGTTCCGCTATCTTGCCGCTCGTTCACTAAAACAGATTAAACATCCTTCCGCTCGTGAAGCCTTAATGCTGATGAAAGATGATAATTCATTCTTAGTTCAAACTCTGCTGCGCAATCTACCTCCTGAAATATCCAGATGAATAACGAGAGAGAAGAATTCATCCATTTTCTGCAGGAACTTAAACTTTCAGATATAGATAAGATATTATCCAAATTTGAAATGTATTATCAGCTACTAATAGATTATAATCGGTATCTTAATCTTATTTCTCGTGCTACACCTGCCCCTGAAATCTGGACTTATCATTTTCTTGACAGTCTTCTTCCTTTAAAATGTATAGATTTATCAAACAGGAAAATACTGGATTTTGGATCGGGAGGTGGTTTACCAGGTATACCCGTTAAGCTGGTAGTTCCTTCTTGTAAAATGGTTTTATTAGATTCTACTCAGAAGAAAGTAAAAGCTCTAAAAGAGATGATTTATAAGCTAAACTTAACTGATTGTGAGGCAATCTGTAGTCGTCTTGAGGATTATTACACCGAAGAAAGATTTGACTACATCCTCTGTCGTGCTATAAAAATGGAAAAACGCTATTTTAAACCTTTGCATAGTTTACTTAAACCAACGGGAACAATGCTTTTTTATAAGGCTCAGGATATCAGTGATATTAGTGATTTACAACCTAAGGAATTGATAAGAGAGAATTTTTCCTATGGCAGACGTGTTATTTATGCTCTTGAACCATCTCAGTTTAGATAATAAATATATAATATAATATAATATGGCTAAAGTAATTACAATAGTTAATCAAAAGGGAGGTGTGGGAAAAACCACTACTGCCGTAAACCTTGCTGCTGGTCTGGCAGTACTGGAAAAAAATACCTTACTAGTGGATTTTGATCCTCAAGGTAATGCCACCAGTGGTGTAGGTATAGATAAAGACAACCTTTCCTTACAAATCTATGATGCTTTAATTGGTAAAGTTCATATCTGCGATACTATCCTTCCTACGGAAACAGATAACCTCTGGTGTGTTCCTGGAAATATAGATCTCACTGGTGCTGAAATTGAACTGGTGCATGAATTTGCCCGAGAACAAAAATTGCGTGAAGCTCTTCAACCAGTTTTAGATCAATATGAATATATAATTATAGATTGTCCCCCTTCTCTTGGTCTTTTGACGGTAAATGCTCTTACGGCAGCAACTGACCTATTAGTTCCTATTCAGTGTGAATATTATGCTTTGGAAGGTGTAAGTCAATTGCTTACAACCATCCGCTTAATTCAAAAGAATATCAATCCTATCGTTAATATTATCGGCGTTCTACTAACAATGTTTGATCGCAGAGTAAATCTTTCCTTGCAAGTGGCAAAAGAAGTAAAGCACTATTTTAAAGAGAAGGTTTTTCGTACTATTATTCCTCGCAACATCAAGTTAACCGAAGCTCCCAGTTTTGGTAAACCAATATTTTTATATGATATTCGCTCTCCTGGAGCTATGAGTTACCTCAATCTTGCCACCGAGATTATTGAAAGGACAAAGGTATGAAAGAACATCTTGGACGCGGCTTAAGTGCCTTAATTCCTGATAAAGAAGACAGTGAAGAACTTAAATCTCATTTGAGTACCTTACCTATTGACCAAATAAAAAGCAATCCCTTGCAGCCAAGACTGGTTATAGATGATGAAAGCATAGGAGAACTTGCTGAATCTATCAAAGCTAATGGCATCATCCAGCCAATAATTGTGAATAAAACTGCTGGTTCATATTATGAAATTATAGCCGGAGAACGTAGATTACGTGCAGCAAAACTGGCAGGTCTGGACTCAGTTCCGGTAGTAATTCGTAGTGTGGATAAAAAAGAGCAACTTCAACTTGCTATTGTAGAGAATATTCAGAGGAAAGATTTAGATCCCATAGAGGAAGCCCGAGCCTATCAAACTTTAGTAGAAGATTTCTCTCTCACTCATCAAGAAATTGCTCAAATTGTAGGTAAAGACCGTCCCACTATCTCCAATTGTATACGACTTCTCAAACTCCCCATTGAAATACAAGCTCTAGTCTCGGAAGGCAAACTAAGCTCAGGTCATGCTCGTGCTATTCTCAGTATTGATCCCGATTACCAAGTTTTATTTGCTCAACATATTATTAAGTATCATTTAACCGTTCGTCAAGCTGAAGAGAAGGCTAAAACCTTCGTTCAACAACTAGAAAAACCAAAACCTCAAGAACCAAATCCAGAGCTAATAAAAAACCTGGAAAAAGAATTACATCGCTTTTTCGGACTAAAAGTTAAAGTGAAAGAACGAGGTGGTAAAGGCAAAATAACCCTTGAATATTCTTCTCCAGAAGAACTTCAAAAATTAAAAGAATTAATAAAATCATTGAGAAGGACTTGATATGAAACGTATTATTGTTACAGGTGGAGCTGGTTTTATCGGAGCTAATTATATTCACAATCTATTTGAGAATCCTGGTTTCATAGGTTATGTGCTTAACCTAGATAAACTTACCTATGCGGGTAATCTGGAAAGTCTTAAGGACATTCAAGATAAATTTCCCGACCGCTATTTCTTTGAACTAGCTGATATTACAGATACAGAAAAAATAGCCTCCATATTTGAACAATTCCAACCAGATACGATTGTTAATTTTGCCGCTGAATCTCATGTGGATAGGTCTATTGATGGACCTATGGAATTTATTCACACCAATATCGTTGGAACTGCCGTGCTCTTAGAAAATGCTTTGCGTTACTGGCAAAAACTAGATAGAGAAGCACAAAAGAATTTTCGCTTCCATCATATTTCTACGGATGAGGTCTTTGGCTCTCTAGGAGAAGAAGGTCTTTTTACTGAAAGCACTCCCTATGACCCTTCTTCACCTTATTCTGCTTCAAAGGCAAGCTCTGATCATCTGGTTAGAGCCTGGAATAGAACTTTCGGTCTTCCTGTATCTATCTCTAACTGTTCAAATAACTATGGACCTTATCAGTTTCCCGAAAAACTCATTCCTTTAATGATTCTCAATTGCCTTGAATATAAACCACTCCCTGTTTATGGACAAGGTTTAAATGTTCGTGATTGGCTTTATGTAAAAGATCATTGTGAAGCTATTAATTGCATCATTCAGAATGGAGCTATAGGCAAAACATATAATATCGGAGGACATAATGAAATGAGAAATATAGACATTGTAAATATCATCTGTGAGTTAATAGACGAACTGCATCCTTCACCTAAATTGAAATCCTACAAAGAATTGATAACTTATGTAACTGACCGTCCCGGTCACGATTTACGCTATGCCATAGATTCAACTAAGATTCAAAAAGAATTAGGCTGGACCCCTAAAGAAACCTTTAATACAGGAATTCGTAAAACTGTTATCTGGTATCTGGAAAATCAAGATTGGTGGAAAAACATCCAGAACAAGAAATATCAACAACAAAGATTAGGACTGGGAAGAAACAACAACTCCACTACCTGATTTTCTTATTAAAGCTCTCTGGGTTCAGGTACTGCCTTATTTTGAATATCTTCTCTAACTTTTTCCCAAACCGTATCTTTTCCTGAAAAATAATCCTCAGGAGTAATCTTAATCCAGACATCAGGATACAGACTGTCCGAAGGATCTCTTGTATAATCCGGACGCCGAAAATATTGATATGAAACACCACAAAGGATACCGGTATTGGGTAAAGCAAAGCTAAGAATATCCCCAAAACAGGAAGGTTTACCACCTGTAGGTGTCCCATAATGAGTAGCTAATCCATTATCCTGGCATATAGTGGCAAACATTACTGCAGAACTAAAAGTGCCATATCCGGTGAGAAGGATTATCCTTCCCTCAAAAAGAGGAGGCATAATAAGATTTTGCCCTAAAGTCCCTATTTGCTGATTAATATAACCTTCAGTTGTTATCCAGCGAATTCCTTCATCCACTTGTTTTATAACATAGGGCATAGTAAAATCTTCAATCTCTCTATTTAAGCCCTCTTCCAGCATCTTTTTAACTTCTTCTAAATCCTTATTATAATTCTTAAGCATCAATTCGCTGATACATACATCGCAAGTAAAAGTAGCTAAAGAATCCGGCAACTTACAAAAAGAAAGCAGGATATCACCCATTTTTGAATTGCCTCCAGAATTATTACGTAAGTCTATCACCAGGTTATTTATTTTAAGACTATCAATACAATTAAAAGATTGAATTAGAAAAGAATTCCAGTTATAGAATTCTTCCTCTGGATTATCGCTCTTGGTATCTCTAAAATGATTAAACTGAAGATAATAAATACATTTAATTAGGGATTACTTACCACATAGTTTGCAATGGCAATTTCGCTTGGATTCCAGTTTGGTTTAAAAGCACGAACTTTAAGAGTTACCTCTCCAGTTTGTGAAATAGTAAATTCCTCAGTATAAGGGATAGAATTCTGAGTGGGTTCTGTTCCATCAAGGGTATAATATATCTCTGCTTCAGGTGTGGTGCATCTTATTGTTATAACTGTCTCTGTCGTGATATTTCCCCCCACAGGAGAAATTATAGGGGTTGTAACAGTATTGTAATAAGTTACAAAATAGGTGGCAGTGGACACATTACTGGGTTCAAATCCCTCTTTATACGCTCTAGCTTTAACGGTGGCAGAATTTGCTCCTGCAGGAAAGAAATTGGGAATAATAAGTGGTCCATCATACAAACTGTCATTCTCCGTCGGTTCAGAACCATTTACCGTATAATATATGGATGTTCCATACTCAGAACTAGTAATGTAGATAGCTTGACCAGCTAAATAAGTACCACCTACAGGATTAAATACTGGTGCCTCCAGTTTTATTAGTTCTGTAGTTGTTTTTTTAGAACACGAAAAAGAATATAAAATTAAGACTAATATAAAAGCAAAGCGAAGATATTTCATAATGCACCTCTTATATTTTTTCATTTATCTCTCAGTATGATTATAATATTATTCTTAAACATAATTTCCTGTATATAAATCCTCATCTTACTGTCAATTTATTTTTTTTCACCCGATCTCTTTTTTATTATTTTTTGAGCTCATCCCAAATAAATACTATCTCGGACTATTGATTAATGACATTTAGAGATTGCATATTAATAACTTATTGTTCTGCTGTATCAACACTGGTTTCAAGAAGCTTAAATTACCTTTATTTATTCATAATTCGCCTAAATTTAAAAATATCTTTATATACCATTTCAAAA
>Ga0172382_10002719_pt1 | contig 29001 bp, 23 predicted proteins | sample Leawel138RmetaG_FD_122245 | JGI IMG/M metagenome (GOLD analysis project Ga0172382, IMG submission 122245) | Leachate microbial communities from a municipal landfill in Southern Ontario, Canada - Leachate well 138R metaG | ecosystem: Engineered > Solid waste > Landfill > Unclassified | place...
ATCCGGCGACCGCGCACCGGCCCGCAAGCCGACCGCCCCGACGATCGACGCTGCCCGCGGCCTGACAACGACCGAACCCGCGGCGAATCGACCCGAACCGGCGACTACTCAGGAATCACGGTCAGATCCGGACCGGTTCGACGTCCTGCGCAACCCGGAGCACCAGGCCCTCGGCGCCGGTGGTGGGCACTTCTGCTGCGGGACCGCCCTCGCCCGTCCGGAGCTGACGACCCGGATCGAGGAGACGCTCAGGCGCCACCCGAAGATGGTCCTGACGGCGAGCCGACGTACGTCGTGTCGAACATCGCCAACCAGCTCAAGACCCTGCCCGTCCGGCTGAACGGCTGACCGTGGCCGTCGCCCTCTGGACCTCCGTGCCCGTGGAGCGGCTCCGCCGTAAGGTCGCGCCTGTGCCGTCGTCCCCGCGGACCAAGAGTTGCCTCGGGCGGATGCGCTGGCTTCCGCGGGGCCCGTCCGTCAGGATCCTGGCGTGGGTCTTCGGCCCGACCGCGGGCGGAACGCCGACCGGATCCCTGGTGATCCACGTGGAAGGGTTAGGCGGCGGGTACTTGGACGTGGACGTGGAGGCGACAGGGGCTGCGGTCCGGCGCGCGGACGCCGCCGCGTTCGACTCTGCGGAGTGCACCCTCGAATGCGACTGCGACGCGTGGCACCGCCTCGCGACGGGCGAGATCACCGGGATGAAGCAATTCATGGACGGTGGCTTCCGGCTCGCGGGGAACTCAGGGCTCGCTTCGCCCGGACGCCTGCTTCGCTTGAGCCCATGCGGGCCGGGGGCGGTCCACGATCGCCCCCCGCCTATGGCGTGGTCGGCGTCGGGTGCGGCCGGGCGAACGATGCGATCCACGCTTGGAAGTCCGCGATCGTCTCGGCGAGCTCCGGGGTGTCGCCGTAGGCCAGCCACTCCATGACGAGTCCTTGGATCGACGCGACGATCATCAGAGTGATCCGTTCCATGCTCATCCGCGAACGGAAGCCTCGTGCTTCAATGCCTACCCAGGCCTCGCGGATGACGTCACGGAAGCCGTCGTTGAGGTATCGGGCCCCTTCCTGCAGCTCGACGTTCGCGATCGCCTCCGCCTTGATCGCGAGCCATGCCACGAGGAGCGCGCGATCCGTCGTGAGGCTGCTCCAGATCCGGTCGAAGCCCACCTGCGCGATCTCCCGTGGGTCCGCGATACCGTCAATCGCCGCACGCAACCGCTCGATGAGCTGGTCGGCGACGTGCCGGACGACGCGATCGAGGAGCTGCTCGCGCGACCCGTGGTAGTACGCGACGAGCCGTTTGTCCACCGATGCCTCCCGCGCGATGGCCGCCAGCGACGTGGCGGCATATCCGTCCCGGGCAATGCATCGCAGACATGCGGCGACGATGGCCTCCGCCCGGGCCTCGCGGCGAGTGGCACGCTGCTCCATTCGTCGAGCGTACGTGACGCGCCCAGGTGCGGGCCCGAGCGGTTCCTCGATCGAGGAAGCTGGGGACCGACTTCCGTGAGGAGCAACGGCTTCCGGCGAGTGCGCTCCTTCCGCTGCAGACTCGACACGGGGCGGCTTTCGTCATGGCGTGGATCGCCAGGATCCGGGCCGGCGACGTCGCAGCCGTCGCGCCGACTCAGGCGGCCACCGACGCCTACCACGCGAAGCTTTGCGCGCAGGCCCGGAGGCAGTCTGGTCCGAGGGCAGCCGGTCTCCGTACTGCGGTCGGACGAGATATCGAGCTCTGGCCTTGGGCCGCCCGCCACTTCCGGGAACTCCTCGCCCGGCCGAAAGACGAGGGATTTCGAGATATAGGTGCCCCGGCCGGAGAGGCCGCCGCGGCGACGCCATGAGCGGTCCCTGCCGACCCGGCGGCGGTTAACCGGCCGCGAGGTCCCATTCGTGCTCGCGGCAACTGGGCGCCGGGGACCGTCGTTGAGAGATAAAGGAATCGGTGGCGGGCTTCGTTAGTCGGCCCCGCCGGTGCTCCATCCGTTCCAGGCCTCGGGCACTCCCTGCCCGCCCTGGGCGAAGTGCTCGAGATCGACGGCGAGGAAGAGCGCCCGCGCTTCGGCGACTACCACCGCCTGCTCGTTCAGCAGGCGGGCGGTGAGGTGCAGCTTGCGTCCGTCGCGACCCGTGGCCCAGGCCTCGACGCTCATCGGGTGGTGCAGCAACGCCGGAGCGCGGAAGTCCACGTTGATGTTCGCGGTCACCGCCGGGGTCTCCAGGACGACCAGGAGCGAACCGAGCGCGTCGTCCAGAACGGTCGTGACCGCGCCGCCGTGAGCTATCCCCGGGGCGCCTTGCTGCCGCTGGTCGAACGTCACGTCCCCGCGGATGATCTCGCCGTCCAGGCGCATCCGAAGGCCCATGCCGGCGGGGTTCGCCGATCCGCAGCCCAGGCAGTGCGGGTGGTGTTCGGGGATGGTCCCGTCCTCCGCGACCTTCATGCGTGACGCTCCAGCGCGGCCACGGCATCGTGCTCGAGACGTCGGATCTCTTGCAACGTGACGTTCGCAGCGGTGTGGTCGTGACCGGCGGCGTCGACGGCGAGGTGCTCCCAGGCGTCGCTGAGCCGGCGGACCACGCCTGCGGTGGCGGCGATCTCCGCGTCCTCGAGCAGCGCCGCCGTCTCCTCGAGGAACTCGGCTTGGAGGGAGCGGAACATGGCGCCTCCGGTGCCCGCCTTGACGATCAGGACGCGCAGGACGTCGAGGATCACCGGGAGACCGTCTCCGAACATCGCGGGCCACTGCGGGAAGGCCTGCGCGAGGTGGTCGACGCCAGCCAAGCCGGTGTGTCCCCCGAGGTCGCCGACGGCGTCGGCACCGCCCCGCATGTTCTCCAGCGCGGTCGACGTCGCACCGCGGAACGCCTCCCGCAGCGGCGGGAGCTCGGTGGGCCAGTCGTACTCGAACGTCGCATTGCGATTGGGTCCGGGGAACGCCGGGGAGTTGCGCGCCCGGCGGAGGCTCTCGAGCGAGCAGAGCTGCAACTCCTCCCGGTCGTTGTCGGCGATCCAGGCGACGTCCTCCCCGTCGTCGTAGTCGACGATGACGATGTCGTGGCGGGTGTTGCTCATCCGCACCCGCAGGTATTCGAGCTCGCCGATGTCGGCCCAGACCATCGGAGGAGCACCGCGGTCGATCGCCGCGCGCGTCCACGCCCAGCCTTCGTCGGGGTCGTCGGTCTGGCGCAGCTCGACGGTCGCGCCGAGGTGCCCGGCGACGTCGAGCTCCATCGAGCCCGAGCGACCGACGAGGTAGAACGGAACGCCGGGGACCTCGTCGCCGTAGAAGAACCCGTAGCCGCCGGAGAGGCCGAAGACCATGGCCTCCGACAACGGTGTGCCGTCGTAATCGAGCCCGTGGAACTCGAGCAGGTCCCGGAGCGCTCCGGAACCGCAGTGCCCGGCGGTGCGGTGCGGGAACGCCCGGGCCCGGGCCGTCGGGGTGGCCGAGGTGGTGGAGCCGGAATCATCGCCCATGCTCGTACCGTATCGTTCTTTCCCCGATCGGAGAGATGTTGCGCCACCGCAGAGACCACCTCCGCCGTCGTCGGCCCCCGCGCTCCGATGGTCCGGTCGGCGCCTCGTCGGGCCACGCCGATCGTGCCGAGGCACCACGGGTCGGGCCATGCCAGGGCGGTCCCGGAGCGGGCGCGACCGTGCATCCGGCGCGGTGGCCCCACGGACTGGTCACGGCACCCGAGGGTGCGGACCTCGGTGCTGTCCGCACGTCCGACCATGCAACGAAGCGCATTCGACGACGAACACCGCATGTACCGGGACACGGTCCGGCGGTTCATCGCGCAGGAGATCGTCCCCAACGACCAGGAATGGGAGAGCGCCGGGGCGGTCGACCGCGACCTGTTCCGGCGGGCCGCGGAACAGGGCCTGCTGGCCATGCAGGTGCCCGAGGAACACGGCGGGCTCGGCCTGGACGACTTCCGGTTCAACCAGATCGTGGGGGAGGAGGTCGGGGTCGCAGGAGTGATCGGCAGCGGGACCGGCATCACCTTGCACACGGACGTGGTCCTGCCGTACATCCTCGAGCTCGCCACCGACGAGCAGCGGGACCGGTGGCTACCGGGGATCGCCGACGGCTCGCTGATCACCGCGCTGGGGTTGACCGAGCCCGGGATGGGCTCGGACCTCGCCGGCATGGGGACCTCCGCGCTGGCGACCGACGGTGGATACCGGGTCAACGGCTCGAAGACGTTCATCACCAACGGCATCAATGCGGACCTCGTCGTCACGGCGGTCAAGACTGACCCGGCGCAGCGCCACCGCGGCATCTCGCTGCTGGTGCTCGAGCGCGGGACGGACGGCTTCGAGCGCGGCCGCAACCTGCAGAAGATCGGGATGCACGCGCAGGACACGGCCGAGCTGTTCTTCCGCGACGTCGAGGTCCCGGCCGAGAACCTGCTCGGCCACGAGGGCGAGGGCTTCCGCTACATGAGCCAGAACCTCGCGCAGGAGCGCATCGGGATCGCGGTGTCGGCGGTCGGCGCCGCGCGCGGTGCCCTGAACGCGACGCTCGAGTACACGAAGGAGCGCAACGCCTTCGGGCAGGCCGTCGCGTCGTTCCAGGCCTCCCGGTTCGCGCTCGCGGAGATGGCCACGGAGATCGAGATCGCCACGCACTACTGCGATCAGGCGGTCCTCGCGCTCAACGGCGGGACGCTGTCCTCCGTCGACGCCGCGATGGCGAAGTGGTGGACGACCGAGATGCAGGGCCGCGTCGTGGACCGCTGCCTCCAGCTGCACGGCGGATACGGCTACATGCTGGAGTACCCGATCGCGCGCTTCTACACCGACTCGCGGATCTCGCGGATCTACGGCGGGACGACCGAGATCATGAAGGAGATCATCGGCCGCGACGTCGTCGGCCGATAGCGGCGCCGGTGCCCGGCGCGGCCCCGGGCACCGCGCCCCTCCGTCCCGGCACCCGACTACCGCTGTCGCGGCTTGCGGCCCCACATCAGGACGAGGACGCGGTCGAAGACCTCGGCGCCGAGCTTCGTGTTCGGGAACATCGTCGGCTCGCGGCGCAGGACGAAGCGGCTGACCATGATCGTGTGCGTCTGCGTGTACTTGCGGATGCCGGCCGAGCCGTGGCGGGCGCCGACGCCGGACTCGCCCGCGCCGCCGAACGGCGCCTCCTGGGCCATGTAGCTCATGATCGCGTCGTTCACCCACGACACGCCGGCGTCGATGCGACGGGCGACGCGCTCGCCGCGCGCGAGGTCCTTCGAGAAGACGCTCGAGCCGAGGCCGTAATTCACGTCGTTGGCCAGCCGGATGCCCTCGTCCTCGTCGGCGACCTTCATGATCGGCAGCGTCGGGCCGAAGGTCTCCTCCGTCATGCAGTCCATCGTGTGGTCGACGTCGACGAGCACCGTCGGCTCGTAGAAGCGGCCCGCGCCGGTGCCCCGCTTGCCGCCGACGAGCACCCGCGCGCCCTTGGCGACCGCATCGTCGACGTGCGCGGCGATCGTGTCGATCTGCGGCGGGAACGTGATCGCACCGACGTCGACGGAGCCGAAGCCCTCCGGCTTACCTTGCCGGAGCGCCCGGACCTTCTTCTCGACCTTCTCGACGAACTCGTCGTACACGGGCGCCTCGACGTACACGCGCTCGACGGACATGCAGATCTGGCCGGAGTTGCGCATCCCCCACTCGACGGCGACGTTCGCGGCGCGCTCGAGGTCGGCGTCGTCGAGGACGATCATCGGATCCTTGCCGCCGAGCTCCAGCGAGCACGGGATGAGGCGCTCGCCGCAGCGCGCGCCGATCTTGCGACCGGTCTTCGTCGAGCCGGTGAACATGATCATGTCGGCGCGGTCCACCAGCGCCGCGCCGGTCATGCCGTCGCCCGTGGCGACCTGGAAGACGCCGGCGGGGAAGCCGACCTCCTCCGCGCCCTCGGCCATGAGCTGCGTGGCCAGCGGCGTGATCTCGCTCGGCTTGATGATCACGGAGTTGCCGGCCATGAGCGCGGGCAGCGCGTCGCCGAAGCCGAGGGTCAGCGGGTAGTTCCACGGCGCGACGACGCCGACGACGCCGAGCGGCCGGTACGTGACCTTCACTTTGCGGCCGAGGACGAGCGGCGAGTGCGTGCGGACCTTCTCGTCGGCGAGGTACTTCGAGGCGTTCTTCGCCCAGAAGCCCATGGAGTCGGCGACGTAGAAGAGCTCGGCGAGGAGGGCGTCCTCGCGCGTCTTGCCGTTCTCCGCGACGACGACGTCGACGACCCGGGAGCGGTTCTGCACGAGCCAGTGGCGCAGGGCGAGCATCAGCCGGCGGCGGCCCTGGAACCCGAGCGCCTGCCACGCGGGCTGGGCGGCGCGGGCGCGGCCGACGAGCTCGTCGATGCGCGCGGCGCTCATGTTCTCGACGAACTGGATCGTCTTCCCGGTGGCCGGGTTCTCGACGGCGAGCATGCCCTCGGGGGCCTGCTCGGTGGTCTCCTGCTGCAACAGCTCGGGCATGCGTCTCTCCTGTTCCGGACCGCCGCACGAGCCCGGGTGCGGGCGGACCGTCTGGGCGCCCGGACGACGCCGTTCTCCGATCGGGGAACAATGTAACCGAAAAGGGTGTCGGAACGGCGGAAGTTCGGACCGGGCGCACCGACGAATGCGTTGGCATCCGCCGCGACTTCGGGGTACGGTGACGCCATGTCAAGCACGCCGTCAGGTTCCCAGCTCCACGCCGCGTCCTCATCGGGGCGCACGACCCTCGATCGGAGGTCTGACGTGTCCTCCACGCTTCCCCAGGGGCTCATGCAGCACGACGTGCCGCTGGACCTCCAGCACGCGTTCCGGCGCTTGGCCGGAATGCACGCCGACGCGGGCGAAGTGGTAACCCTGCGGTCCGCGGACGGATCGGTCGACCGTGTCCGGTACCGCGAGATCGCGGAGCGGGCGGCGCGCCTGGCATCGGCACTCGACGCGCTCGGGATCGTCCAGGGCGACAGGGTCGCGACGTTCATGTGGAACAGCCACGAGCACATGGAGGCCTACCTCGCGATCCCGTGCATGGGGGCGGTGCTGCACACGCTGAACCTCAGGCTCTTCGCCGAGCAGCTCGTCTACATCGTCAACCACGCCGAGGATCGCGTGGTCATCATCGACGACACGCTGATCCCTCTCGTCGCGCCGCTGGTCGACCAGCTGCCGACGGTGGAGCACTGGATCGTCGTCGGCGAAGGTGATGCGTCGGCGCTCGGTGGCGGCGTGCTGCGCTACGAGGAGCTCCTCGCCGAACAGCCTGGTGGCTTCTCGTGGCCGCGGATCGAGGACGACCGGCAGGCGGCGGCGCTCTGCTACACGAGCGGGACCACGGGCAACCCAAAGGGGGTGCTCTACAGCCACCGCAGCACGCTGTTGCACTCGCTGGCGATCCTCACCGCGGACAGCTTCGGCATCTGCAAGTCCGATCGCATCCTGCCTATCGTGCCGATGTTCCACGCCAACGCCTGGGGGCTCGTGTACGGCGCCGCGTTGTCGGGCGCGTCGCTGATCATGCCCGGGCCGTTCATGCAGGCCGGACCGCTGACGACGCTGATGGAACGCGAGCGCTGCACGGTGGCCGGTGCGGTTCCCACGATCTGGATGGACGTCCTGCGCTACGCGGACGAGCACAAGCCTGACCTCAGCGCGCTGCGCGTGGTCCCCTGCGGTGGTGCGGCGGTGCCGCGGTCGCTGATGCAGGCGTTCGAGGAGCGCCACGGCGTGACCGTCTGCCAGGCGTGGGGCATGACCGAGACCAGTCCGCTCGCGTCGGTTGCCATCCCCCCGGCCGACGCTGTCGGGGAGGAGCACTGGCGCTACCGCACGATGCAGGGTCAGATCGCCCCGCTGGTCGAGGTGCGGATCGTGGCGGACGACGGGACGGAGCAGCCGTGGGACGGCGTCTCGTCGGGCGAGATCCAGGTCCGGGGGCAGTGGATCGCCTCCGCGTACTACCGCGACGACACCTCGGCCGACAAGTTCGACGACGGGTGGCTGCGCACCGGCGACGTCGGGGCGATCACCTCGAACGGGTTCATCGCGATCACCGACCGGTCGAAGGACGTCATCAAGTCCGGTGGCGAGTGGGTCAGCTCGGTCGACCTCGAGAACGCGCTGATGGGGCACCCCGGGGTCCGTGAGGCGGCGGTGATCGCCAAGCCCGACGAACGGTTCACCGAGCGGCCCCTGGCTTGCGTCGTCCGTGACTCCGACGTCTCGGCCCAGGAGCTGGTCGACTTCCTCGAGGGCCAGGTTGCGCGGTGGTGGATCCCGGACGAGGTCGCGTTCATCGACGAGGTGCCCAAGACCAGCGTCGGCAAGTTCGACAAGAAGGAGCTGAGGCGCCGCCTCGCGGAGGACGAGTTGGACGATCGTCACGCGGTGGCGCGTCCGGCGGCGAAGCCGGAGTCCTCGCCGGCGTGACGCGCGGGCTGATCCCGGCGGTCTCGACCGCCGGGATCAGCCCGCGCTCAGGCGTGCGACCGTGAGCGGTCGGCCACCGCGTGGGTCGCCGCGCCCGTAACGGCGGTTGCACCGAGGACCGATGGCCAGGCGCCGACTCTCCGAGCCAACGGATGTGACAGCGCGAAGGCGCCGAGGTAGACGCCCGTGAGTACCGCCGCGACCAAGGTTCCGTGGTCGCGACGCCAGGTCGCCGCGCACCACCCCAGTGGGCCAATCATCGCGACGAGCGCTCCGGACTGCGACCCGACGCGGGAGGCGATGATGTAACTGCCCACCATCGAGGCAGCGGCGACAGGGGCGGTCGGGCCAGTCATTCGCACCAGTTCTAGCAGTGTGACCGGGCGGTGACCTCGTCGGGGCTCCGGACGTGCGTCCGCAGCTCGTGGCGCCTCCGCCGACGACGGATCGTGACGCGACATCGGACGCGCGAAGGACGATCTCGTGCTGGAGGATCTTGACGGTCGAGCCCTTCGGGAGCTCCTCGACGATCTACGTGCGACGGCGCCGCAGATGATCAGGTCCCTCTTGCGGTCGACGATGAAGTAGAAGTCGTCCTCGTCGAGGTCTCCGAGAGGCCGTAGCCCTCGAGGAGCGGCGCGCCGAACGTCGCGGTGGTCCCCCGCAGCACCTCCAACGGAACGCCGAGCCGGAGGCGGGGCACGAAAGGGATCCGCGAGAGCGGAACGGGTCTGCGCTCTCGCCCCGACCGTGCTGCGGTCAACCCCGCTGTTGCCGACACGGTGGCGGTGGGCCCCGGGGCCGATCCGCGAGAGACCCTTCATCGACGTGCTCCCGGTGCGGTGTGGTCGGGGTCGCAGGTCCCCGCGAATCCGATCGCCCACGGGGCGGACCCGTCCTGGGCGATACCCCCGGACCCGCCCGGGCAGCGGTTGGAGTGCTTGGACTCGAAGGTCGTGAAGCCCGAGCCCAGGAGCGGTGCCAGCGCATCCAACGGCGTCGTCAGTCCACGGAGAGCCGGCGGCAGGTTCTGACTGCTGACCTGCAGCGCGATCCGGGTGGAGTGGCCGTTGGCGTCATACAGCCCGGAGGCCTTGCCGCCGAACGACGTCAGCAGGCCGGACACCAGATCGGGGACGTAGGGCACCGCCTCGTCGAGGATGCCGTCGGAGGAGCGCAGCGCCCGGGCGGTGTCGCGCAACGCTGGCTCAGCGGAGCGCTCCAGCGGCGGCAAGCGCCGCAGACTCTCGGTCAGGACCGGCAACGTCCGGTCGACGTCGGCCAGCAACGGCCGTGCCTCCGCGGTGAACGGCCGCACCAGCCGCAACGTCTCGGCCAGCCGCGACGCGACCGGCCGCGCGTCCCGCACGACCGGACCGGCGTCGCGCAGCAGCCCCCGCGCGTCGGCGAGCGTCACGTTCGCCTGCCGCAGCGTCCCGGGCGTGCGCCGCAGCACGTCGCTAAGGGCACGCCGCTCCGCCGACGCCGCACGAACGGTGCCGGCCGTCGCGACCAGCCCCTGCTCCAGATCATCACGCTGCGCCGCGAAGACCGACGCCAACGCCGACCCGCGCACCACGAACCGCTCGAGGTCGGCATCGTCGGAGCTGACCTGCTCGACCGTCTTGGCCGTCTGCGCCAGCGCCGGACTGAGCGCCGAGATCAACTCCCGCGTCTGCGGCCCGAGATCGGAGAACGCCTTCGCGCCACCCCGGATCAACGTCTGCAACCCCCGCTGCCCCTCCGCCGCAAACAGCGTCAGCACCTGGTCGATGTCCGTCGCCGCGCGCGTGTCCTGCGCCCCGATCCGGCCACCGTCAGCGATCTCCGCAGCGCTCTGCGGCCCGACCTCCAACGACACGAACCGGTTGGCGATGCTCGACAACGAACTGTTGCGGATGATCGCCTGCGTCCCACGATGCAACGGCTGGTACGCATCATTGGTGATCGACAGCACCAGCTCCGCCTGACCGTCGTCAGCCAGGCGGACCTTCGAGACCGTCCCGATCGACGCGCTCCCGACCTTCACGAGGTTCCCGGTCACCATCTGACCCGCATCAGGCACCACCATCACCACCCGATACGACCCCGACCCACCCGTCACCAGCACCACCACGACAACCACGACCACCAGCAACGCAAGCGCCACCCGCCCCACCAGACCACCGAGCTTCTCGCTGAACGCCTTCATCCGTTCGGGCCGGTCCGCTGCAGACCGCCTGAGCGCGGTGCCGTTGAGGCCACCAGAAGCACGACGGTCGCGCCGGGGATTTCTCCGAGATTCAAGGCTCTCCCGCCCGAAAGATCCGCGGACGGGCCGGATCGCTAGATGGTGCGTGAGGCGAGTGCTCCACGACGCAATGGGAGGCTACAGAGTGTCGACACCATGTCGAGGACGTCCGTCACAGATGCTGCGTCCGTCGACGAGCGTGGCGACGATGCCGAAGATCGGCGCGTAGACGTCGCAGAAGCCGGTGACGATCATCAGCGCGCGGAAGCGCGGGACGACGAGGCTCTTGACGGGATCGACGCCGAGGACCCGCAGGAACTCCTCGCGGATCTTGCGGGCGCCGAGGTCAGCGGTGATGGCGGTGCCGGCCACCCCGGCCAGCACGACTCCCGTCACGAACGGTGCGGACTCGCGGATCGACGCCAGGACGAAGAGGCCACCCAGGCGGTTCAGCGCACCGAGCAGCACGAGGAAGTTGGCGGCCTGCAGGCCTGGCGCGCCGAAGTCGAACGCCACGGTCGAGACCAGCAGCGGGAACCAGCAGAGCCGGAGCGCGAAGAGGAACTGATGGACGAACTCGTCGCCGTACGAGAACGGGGGCCGGCGGACCAGACTTTCGTCTTCCCCGCCAGGATCATGTCGCCGACCTCTTCCAATGCCCCCTTGGCGGGTCGAGGAGGCGATCAACGACGGTGCTGGCCATCGGTGCTCCTGTCGGTCGTCGGACGTTTCGTCGCAGTCGGGGTCATCACGCGGATGAGGGGCATCCGGACGACACCTTCACGCGCCACCAGCCGTCGAGGATCCGACCATGCCGAACCGGGGACGACCTCGTATACCCTTCAGCCGCGCTCCGCGAGATCCCGGGTCTCGAGGTGTCGATACCGATGCGACGCGGGCCCCGGTACATCTCGGGAAGAAGTTCGCGGTCGACCCGCTCGGTCGTCCGTTGGTCGTCGACCTGCCGCACAAGGCCCACCAGGTCGTCCCGGCAGCGCTCGAGCTCGCCGTGATCGAGCGGTCGGCCACCGATTCTGGCCTGCGGGGCGAGTGCCGTGCTGCCGACTCTCCCGCGAGCACCGGCCACGAGATCGTCCGAAACGGCCGCGGTGAGCGGCCGCTCCAGCCTCGCGATCTGGCGGCGGAGCCTGCAACGCGCCGCGCGGTCGTCGCGAACGAGGCCCTGGCGTGCGAACCCGAACCCCGAGGTCCGCCCGCGGGGCGCGGCGCAGCTGATGCCGTCTTCGCTGCCTCCGAGACGACGTTCTGGCGCGGCCCGTTCCGGGTAGAGGTAATGCGTCGTCGGCGAAGTTTCGATCATGTCGCTCGCAAAGCGCGTGCCCAGCGCGTTGCCGAGCTCGAACAACAAGATGGTGTGAGCGCTGGTCAACGGTCAGGGCCGGGCGTGTCGCCCCAGTGGCTCCAGGCGTCCGGCAGGGGCTGCCCCGTCCGGCGGAAGTGGGCGAGGTCCACGACGATGAAGAGCGCGTGGGCCTCGGCCAGCAGGGCGGTGCCGTGGTGCATCGTACCGCGGGTGTGCAGCTTCCGGCCGTCGCGGCGCTCGAGGTGTGCCTCGACCTCCAGGTCGTCGCCCAGGACCGCCGGGGCACGGAACTCGACGGTCAGGCTTGCGGTGACGGCAGGGAGGTGGAGGGCGCTGGGGACGGCGCCGAGGACGTCGTCGAAGACCGCCGCGACCGCACCGCCGTGCGCCAGCCCCGGGCCACCTTCGTGGTGGGAAGCGAAGCGGATGGTGCCGAGGACCCGTCGGTCCACGATGTGCATCTCCAGCCCCATGCTCGAGGGGTTCTCGGTGCCGCAGCCGAAGCAGTTGGGGTGATGGGCGGGAATGTCGTAGGTCATGTCGGGCGCCGGTCGCTCGGACCCATCGCCAACCCCGGGTACGCCCGGGCGTAGGTGTCGAGGATGCGTTGTAGGGGGAGGTCGTCGAACGTGCCGTGATCGCGGACGTACTCCATGTACCGGCCGCCGGTTCCGTCGAAGGGGTGCAGCAGCGCGTCGCCGGAGCCGTCGAAGTCCAAGGGGGCGACGCCGACGCGCTCGCACAGCTCGCGGTTGAACGCGGGGCTGGCCTTCAGCCACCGTCCCCCGAGATGGAGCACGGCGTAGCCGTGGTACAGGAACACGTCGGTGCCCATCGCCGCGGCCAGCCGCTCGGACTGCAGGTGGTTGCGGACGTCGGAGAATCCCAGGCGCGCCCGAATCCCCCGGTGCCGCGCCGCGGCGACGAGGAGCACGGCCTTCGGCACGCAGTACCCCGTCCCGGTGGCCAGGACCGCGCTGGCCCGGTAGGCCGCGGCGTCGGTGGGCAGGTAGTGCGGGTCGTACCGGATCTCGTCACGCACCGCCCGGAACAGCCGTTCGGCGACCTCCTCCGGCGTGGTCGCCGCCCCGACCACGCGATCCGCGAACGCCCCCACCTCGGGGGCGTCGTGGTCGACGAACTCGGTCGACTCCAGATCGGTCGTGGTGCTCGGATGCGTCATCGGCGGGGGTCCTGGCGCTCGTAGGTGCTCGGTGGCACGTGGGCGTGCGGGGAACATCCGATCCTCGGAAGAGCGCGATGCTCTCGTCCGAGGACACAACCCACTTCGTGGGGAGATGGTCCTCCGCGGGTCGGGAGCTTGCCGACGACGTGGTCGGCCACGAGCGGCGCGATCGCGTCGTTGGCGTACTTCTTGTTCGTGCCGATGATCCCTGAGGGGCTGCGCTCGACCGTCGGGTGGTCCGGGGCCACGCCGAAGCGCACCCGGCCGTAGGGCGTGGGGAGGCGGTCGAACAGGTCGACGCGGACCTCGCCCTCGATCGCCTCGCCGGAGAGCAGCCGCGCGGTGGGGTAGCAGCCCGCCGGGCCGGCACCGGCCACGGCGATCTTCAGCGTGCGCGGGGCGGCGCCTCTGTCAGCAGTCATCGAGCTCCGCATGAGTCGGGTGTCGCGGGCGTTCGGTGACAATCAGTCGGCGAGGGGCGCGAACTCGCCCTTCTGGGCGCCGCAGACGGGGCACGACCAGTCGTCGGGGATGTCTTCGAACGGTGTGCCGGGCGGGATCCGCCGTCTGGGTCGCCCTGTTCCGGGTCGTAGATGAAACCGCACGGCTCACAGATCCACTGCTGCACGCCCCGAAGATACCGCAACCCCGACGATGTGTTGACGGCGCGTCAAGAGCCGTGTCGCGACGAGTGTCCCCGGTCGAGCCGAGGCCTCGTCGGTCGTGGCTCCCGCCAGCCACGACGCTGCGCGGCTCAGCCCACGTCACCGCGGCGCAATCGGTGACGCCGGGGTCACGGCAGTAGTAGGGCGTCGTCACCCGATCGGCGTCGCGCACCGATGCGCAGCACGGTCTCGCGTTGCCGGGACGCAGAGAGCGTCCAGCGTCCGGGCGAGAGATCCGCCTGGAGGGTCGCGGCTGTTCCCGGGACGACGTTCACGCGCGTCCGCGCGACCGTGGCGCCAGAGGCTCGTCGCAGCGCCAGAGGCGTGCTCGAGGACGTCTGGTTCGTGACGACGATCCGGACCGGCCGGGGGAGACGCTCACGCCGCGGTCGGTGATCGCGACGCTCATCTGCAACGTCTCGGGCGGGCGGCTGCCGTTCGGCTTTCCGGACACGCGCCCGCAACCCGCGACACTCAGCGACGCGGCGACGACGACCAGTGCCGTGCTGGTTCGTCCTGGGTTCGAAAAGGGCCTCATGGGCCGACCTCCACGTCGAGGGTGCCGCTGGTCGCGGCCTTCTGCGCCGCGACTGGGCGGGCGTCGTCGAGGCCGGCGCTGATGCTCCAGCGGAGCGTGTGACGTCCGCGACGAACGGGGCTGAGCTTCCAGACGAAGGTCCGGCGCTCGCCGGGCTCCAGGGGCCCGATCGACCACGTGTCTCGATAGGCGGTGCTCGCCCCGCGAGGTGGGGCGTCGACGATCCAGACCGGTCGTCGCGGATCCGCGACGCGACCGGCCCCGTTATCTCCGACCTCGATGGCCTGCGAGAAGCCCGTCACCGTGACGTTGGCAGTCGGCAGCGACCGTTCGCTCTCGCGGTTGACGATCGTCAACCGGAGGGGGTATGTCGAGCCGGGGTGCTGCATCGTTTCGAACCTCGCAGTCGCGGCCACGTTGAGCGCCGCACCTCCAGGGGCATCGGCGCCCACTCCTCCGGAGCCGCAACCGGCGAACGCCCGAGCGCCGCCGCCGACGCGGTCAGGCCGACGAGGCCGCTGACGGACGGCCTCACGGGCGTCGATCGCCGTCGGCGCCGGTGAGGATGGCCTTAGCCACTGGTCGGATCGCGCGGATCGCGGAGGTCGGGGGTGGCACGGTGGGTCCGTTTCGTCGCGTGAGCTGGTGGTCGAGCGCTCGGCGTTGAGGGTCGACCCGATGGCTGCACTCCCCGCGCACCGGGGTCGTGGAAGGGGACAGGAAAGAACTCGTCCCTCGGGACAGGGACAAGCTCGCGGCGATGGCTGGTGCGGCGGGACGTGTTCAGCCCGCGAGGCGGACGGGGAGGGTTTTCAGCTGGCTGGAGAACTGGGAGACGACGTAGGTCGGCTGACCGCTGATCGTCATCTTCGGGAACCGCTTGACGGTCTCCTCGACGAGGATCTTCAGCTCCAGACGGGCGAGCGCGGTGCCGAGGCAGAAGTGGCGGCCGCCGGCCCCGAACGCCTGGTGCTCGGGGTTACGGTGCACGTCGAACTGGTGGGGGTTCTCGTAGCGCTCCGCGTCGCGGTTGGACGACGGGTACCAGAGCGCGACCTTGTCGCCGGCCTTGATCTGTGCGCCGTTGAGCTCGGTGTCCTTCGTCGCGGTGCGCCGGAAGTGCGCGAAGGCCGGGAACATCCGCAGCGCCTCCTCGACCGCGCTGGAGGAGAGGGAAGGATCGTCGACCAGCAGCTGCTTCTGTTCGGGGTTCTCCATGAGCGCCCGCATCGTCGAGGTGTAGGTCGCCTTGGTGGAGTCGTTGCCGGCCGCCATCATGAGGACGAACCCGGCGAAGATCTCCTCGTCGCTCAACGTGTCGCCGTCGATGTCCGCGAAGACGAGGACGCTCGTCATGTCGTTGGTCGGGTTCTCCCGCCGTGCGGCCACGAGCTTCATGCACTTCTCGTACATCCTCGGGATGTCCTCGGCCACCAGCGCCTCGAGGCCCTTCGGGTTCAGCGTCGTGTCCCCGAACCCAAGCAGCGCATTGATCGCCTCCGCCCACGGCTTGTCGTCCTCCGGGTCGAGCCCCATGAACTCGCCGATCACGCGCGAGACGACCGGCTGGGCGACGTCGGTGACCAGATCGGCGTGCTCGCGGCCCGCGAGCCGGTCCATGACCTCGGCGGTGATCTCGCGGATCGCCGGCTCGTGCGTGGCGATGGCCTTCGGGGTGAACGCCTTCTGGAAGAGGTTCTTGATGCGGTCGTGCTTCGGCGGATCCATGCCGATGAACATCCCCTGCACCAGCGGGACGGGGATCGCCTCGTCGGTGATGATGATGTTCTGCGCCGAGGAGAACCCTTGCCAGTCCCGACTGACGGTGTGGATGTCCTCCGCCCGGGTCACCGACCAGAAACCAGCGTCGCTCGGGGTCTGCTTGATGCCCGGGCTCCAGTGCACCGGGCACTCGTTGCGCAGGCGCTCGAACACCTCGTGCGGCGGACCCTGGAGCCACAGCTCGTCATCGGCGACCTGCAGCTTGGCGAGGTCCGGGATAACGTCGGTCGACATGGTGTCAAACGTACCGTCACCGCTCTGGCGGGTCAAGGTGCCGGCAAGCGACGACCTCGGCTTGACACCTGGTCGGGTTTCCGGTCGGGTTGACGGGCGGGCTTCCCGCGACCCTCGCTTCGAAGGACAGTCGATCACGCCATGCGCATCGCCCCGATGGACCTCAACTGGTTGTTGCTCGAGCGTGGGAAGAGCCCGGCGCACGTCGCGTGCTTGGCCGAGTGCACGCCCCCGGTCGGTGCGGCCGCGACGTTCGTGGCAGATCTGGTGGCGCGTTGGCGGTCGCAGGCGACCTTCGCCAAGCCGTTCGATCGGCGTCCCCGGCTATTCCCGGGGCCGGTCTGGGAGGTCATGCGTGACGACCAGATCGACCTGGATTACCACTTCCGTCACTCGGCGCTGCCCGCGCCGGGCGGAGAGCGAGAGCTCGGGATCCTCGTGTCGCGCTTGCACTCCCACCCGCTGAACCGCCGACGTCCGCTGTGGGAACTGCACATCATCGAGGGGCTCGGCGACGGACGGTTCGCGCTGTACCTGAAGGTGCACCACTCGCTGATGGACGGCGTCGCCGGGATCAGGATGATAGGTCGAGCCCTCAGCTCCGATCCGCACGAGCGAGATCGGCCTCCGATCTGGGCCCTGGGGGCGTCCGTCGGGCGGGCGATCGACGGGGCGCCCGTCGCGGAGACCGCGCCCTCCTCCGAGCCCGGACCCGCGCCGAGGGTGACCGCCCTGACCCGGTTGCTCTCCGCTCCCGCGCGATCGGTGCACGGATTGCGGCAGGCTGCCGAGGGCGGCAGGGGCCTCGTGCAGATCTCCGCCACGCAGGTCGTGCACGCCGTCCGTCCGCAGGACCGAGACGTGGCCGTGCCGTTCGTGGCACCCATGTCGCCCCTGAACGGGTGCATCCAAGGACCACGACGGTTCGCGACCCAGCACTACTCCCTGCAGCGGGTGAAGTCGTTGTCCAAGGACGCCGGCGTCACGATCAACGACGTCCTGCTCGGCGTCTGCTCGGGCGCGCTGCGGCGGTATCTCACGGGCATCGGGGAGCTGCCGAGACGGTCGCTGACGGCGACGCTCCCCGTCTCCGTGCGGTTGGAGGCCGACGAATCGGGAGGCAACGCGATCACGTTCATCCACGCCAGGTTGGCGACGGACGTCGAACAGCCGGCGGAGCGACTCGACCGCATCGCTGCCAGCACCCGACACGCCAAGTCCGTCCTGGGCCGGCTTCCGCGGAGCGCGATGAACGCCTACACGATGATGCTCATGGCGCCATACATGACCCAGCTCGCCGTGGGCCTCGGCGGGCGGACGGCCCCGATGCACAACGTCGTCGTCTCCAACGTGCCTGGGCCGCGCAACCCGAGGTACATCGAGGGCGCGATCGTTGATCAGCTCTATCCGCTCTCCGTGCTGTTCAACGGCCAAGCGCTCAACGTGACGGTCATCAGCTACGCCGGTACCCTGTGCATCGGATTCACCGGCTGCCGGGACAGTCTGCCGAGCATGCAGCGGATCGCCGTCTTCGCCGGCGACGCCCTCAGCGAGCTGGAAGAGGCCCTGTGCCCCTGACTCGTTCGTCGTCAGGAGCATGGACGCCTCGCGGGGAATCCGTACCATCGACGCATGGCGATCCTGTCCCGGCGCGACGATCCGGATGCTCGAACTCGCGGGGAGAGCGAGCTGATCGACGCGGCGATCGCGCTGATGGAGGAGGGCCAGTCCTTCTCGAGCATGACGGTCGCATCGATCACGTCCAAGGCGGGACACACCCGGACGGGGTTCTACTTCTACTTCCGGGACAAGCGCGATCTGCTCATGGTGGCGACCGACCGCCTGGTCGGCGGACTGTTCAACGACGCAGACCTCTGGTGGAGCGGGGGAGGCGGTCGCCGGGTGCTGGCGACCGCCCTCGAGACGATCCTCCAGGACTACCGGAAGTCCCGCGCCCTGATCCGGGCTCTGGTCGAAGCGACCAGTTACGACCGGGTCGTCGCCGACTACTGGCACGGCGAGATCGAGCGGTTCATCCGCGCGGCCGAGATGCGGCTGCCGCCGACCTACAACCAGCCGACCCGCCGAGGGGTGGCGTCGGCGCTGGTGTGGATGGTCGAGCGCACGTATTACCTCCGCATCCTCGACGACGACACGACCGGAGATGCGGTCGCCGTCGACTCCCTGCTCGAGATATGGACGCGGGCCCTCGAGCTCGAACCCTGACCGCAGGGCCCTCCGCGGTGCCAGGTGCGGGGAAGGCGACCGCGGTCGGGGACCAGTCACCGAGGGCCCTGACGCCCGATCAGCGCGCGCGCGTCGCCAGGAGGTTCGAGGCGATGATCGACTTCCGGACTTCGTTCGTCCCTGCGCCGATCTCGTAGAGCTTGCCAGCACGGTACAGGCGATTGACCTCGGACTCCCACATGAAGCCCATGCCGCCGTGGACCTGGACGGCCTTGTCGAGGATGCGCATGAGGCTGTTCCCCGCCACGAGCGCGAGTGCGGCCGACCGCGTGGCGATGTGCTGGTGCGCGACGCCGAAGGCGGTGTTGCCGACCTCGGTGGCGACGTCGAGGGTCATGCTGCGCAGCGCCTCGAGGTCGGCGTACATCTCGGCGATCATCGCGGCGACCATCTGGAACGACCCGATCGAGGACCCGAACTGCTCGCGGTCGCGCGCGTACGCGATCGTGAGGTCCATGGCGCGCTCGGCGAGGCCGAGACAGGAGAACGCGAGGCAGACGCGCTCCCGGTCGAGGCCGTTCATCACGACCGCGACGCCGCCGCCCTCCTCGCCCACGCGGTTCGCGGCGGGGACCCGGCAGTCCTCGAACAGCAGCTCCCCGGTCGGGCTGCCGCGGAGGCCCATCTTGATGAGCTTCTGCGCGACGGAGAACCCGGGCGTCGTGGTCTCGACGAGGAAGGCGGTGATGCCTCGCGGTCCGGCGTCGAGGTTCGTCTTCGCGTAGACGAGGACCACGTCGGCGATGGGTCCGTTCGTGATGTAGATCTTCGTGCCGTTGAGGACGTACTCGTCACCGTCGCGGATCGCCGTCGTCCGCATGCCGCCGAGGGCGTCCGACCCGGCGCCCGGCTCGGTCAGACCGAGCGCCCCGACGAGCGAGCCGTCGATCAGGCCCGGAGCGAAACGTCGCAGGAGCGTGTCGTCGGCGTTGGCGAGGAGGTTTCCCAGGCACAGGTTCTCATGGGCGAGGTAGGAGAGCCCGACGGCGGGATTCCACCGGGAGATCGCCTGGCCGACCATGCCCTCGCTGACGAGATCGAGGCCGGCGCCCCCGTAGGCTTCGGGCGCCTGGACTCCCAGATAGCCCTGTGCTCCGAGGCTGGGAAACACCTCGGACGGCCACCACTCCTCGTCGTCCATCCGCTGCTGGAACGGGAACAGGACGTTTCGAGCGTACTCGTCCGCCGCTGCGAGGATCTCGCGGTGGTCGGGTGTCAGCAGACCTGCATCAGAGGTGGCCGGGGTCGTGGGGATCATCCCCCGAGTATCCGGGCTGTTTGACGCAGTGTCAACCAGGCGTCCCGGGGGATGTGCGGCGTCCTTGGCGCGCCTCGGCCAGGGGGTTCCCGGCGACGTCGGCCGACCCCGCGGCGGGCCAGGGTCCGGTGTGGTTGTCGCGCGCGCCGTCGATCGTGAGGACGGAGCCCGAGAAGAAGTCCCCCGCGGGCGAGGCAAGGTAGGCCACGAGCCAGGCGAATTCCTCCGGCGTCCCCAACCGCCCCAGCGGGACGAGACCGGCGGCGGCGTCGACCATCGGCTTGGGGTACTTCGTCATGAAGACGTCGGTGGCGAACTGGCCGGCGGCGATGGCGTTCAGGCGGATGCCGAAGCGAGCCCATTCGATCGACAGCTCGCGCATCATGTTCTCGACGCCGGCACGAGCGGCGGAACTGTGCACCATGCCGGGGAGCCCGTGGTGCGGGGAGAGCGTGACGCTGACGATCTTCCCGCCGCGCGGGCGACCATCCGGTCCGACGGGGATCATGGCTCTGGTGGCGACGGCGTGCGTCATCAGCCAGGTCCCGTCCAGGTTCAGCCGGGTGACGGTGCGGAACCCCTTGGGGCTGATCGTCTCGGCGGGAGCCAGGAACTGTCCGCCGGCATTGTTCACCAGCGTGTCGATGTGTCCATGACGGGCGAGGACGTCATCGACGAGGCGGTCGACCTGATCCTCCTCACGGATGTCGCAGACGTGCGTGCTGCAGGCGCCACCCGCCAGAGCGGCGGTCTCCTCGAGGGCGTCGCCGCGGCGACCGCAGATCGCGACGCGTGCCCCGAGGGCCACGAGCTCGAGGACCGCTGCGCGCCCGAGCCCGGACCCCCCGCCGGAGATGAGGACGACCTGCCCGTCGAGGAGACCGGGAGCGAATACGGTCGAAGGCCTCGTCACGGGCTGCGGGGACGGGCCCCCTCGACGGGACGTCACCGCTGCCCCGCGAGGGGGCCGTTCGGCGCCGGTGCGCCGGGGGCGGGGAGCCGCAGGGCATCCCGTGCCTCGTGGACCGTGGCGGGGCGGCGTCCGGCGCTCAAGGTCATCTCGTGGGCCTTCGCGATGAGCTCACCGTTCGAACTCGCCATCGTTCCGTCGGGCAGATAGAAGTTGTCCTCGAGCCCGACGCGCACGGACCCGCCGAGCGAGAGCGCCGCGCCCACCATCGGCCACTGGGCGCGGGAGATCCCGATCACGCCCCAGTGATGGTGCGCCGCCTCGCCGTCCGCGCCGGGGAGGGCGCGACCGATCTCGGCGAGGTTGTCGGCCATGACGGCGAGGTTGCGAGCGGTGGGGGGGATTCCGCCGGTGACGCCCATCACGAAGTCGGCATGCAGGGGGGCATGCAGCAGTCCCATGTCGATCAGCGGGCGGAGGTTCCCCACGTGCCCGACGTCGAAGCACTCGTGCTCGGGCTTGATGCCGAGACGGCGCATCGTCTCGAGGAGCGCGACGATCTCGTCGAACGGGTTGAGGAACACGCTCGAGAAGATGAACTCCTTGCGACGCTGCGAGAACTTCGCGTAGTTCATCGAACCCATGTTCACTGCGGCGACTTCGGGGCGACAGGCCTCGAGCGAGGCGATGCGCGTCTCCAACGGGACTCCGAGCGCCCCGGTGGAGAAATTGATGATCGCCGCATCGCCGACCTCTGAGCGGATCGCTTCGGTGATCGCGGCGAAATCCTCGACGGCATAGCTCGGCCGGCCGTCGGGCGAGCGTGCGTGGATGTGAATGTGGACGCCGCCTTCATCGACGATCCGCCGTGCCTCTGCGGCGTACTCCGCCGGGGTGTACGGGATCGCCGGGCATTGCGCTCGATCGGCCAGCGAGCCGGAGATCGAGCAGGTCAGGATCACGGGATCGTCGATGGACATCGGGTCTCGGTTCGTTCGAAGAATGGACGACGGGACAGCGTGTTGACGCTGCGTCTGAACGTGTATAACAGTGACGGCCGTCGGGGCGGGCGCCCACCTGGCCCGACCCGCTCCTTCGGCTCCCGTCCACGGCGAAGGGCCCGACGATCACGACCTCAGTCGACACCACCAGCGCTGTATTCGCGCACAACCTCGACGCGATGCGGGAGCGCCTGGCCGCACTGGAGACGGTCCTCGACGAGGTGCGTGGCGGAGGGGGCGACCGGTACGTCGAGCGCCACCACGCGCGGGGTAAGCTCTTGGCCCGCGAGCGGATCGAGCTGCTGCTGGACGAGGACACGTCGTTCCTGGAGCTGCAGCCGTTCATGGCGTGGGGAACGGAGTTCGTCGTCGGCGCGAGCGTGGTGACCGGGATCGGGACCGTCGAGGGGGTCCAGTGCGCCGTGCTCGCGCACGACCCCACGGTGCGGGGCGGGGCGTCGAACCCGTACACCCTGCGGAAGGTGCTGCGGATCGCCGAGATCGCCCGCGAGAACCGCCTCCCGTTGATCAACCTCGTGGAGTCCGGCGGCGCAGACCTGCCTACGCAGCTCGACATCTTCATCCCCGGGGGGCGAATGTTCCGCGACCTCACCCAGCTCTCCGCGATGGGGATCCCGACCGTCGCGATCGTCTTCGGAAACTCGACCGCCGGCGGTGCCTATGTCCCCGGGATGTGCGACTACACCGTCTTCGTGAAGGGTGCCGCCAAGGTGTTCCTCGGCGGACCGCCGCTGGTGCGGATGGCGACGGGCGAGGAGTCCGACGACGAGCAGCTCGGGGGCGCGGAGATGCACTCCCGGATCTCGGGGCTCTCGGATTTCCTGGCCGAGGACGAGCTCGACGCGCTGCGCATCGGCCGGGACGTCGTGCGGCGTCTGAACTGGCGCAAGCGCGGCCCCGGCCCGCGCGTCCCGGCCGCCGGCGTGGCCCTCCCTGACCGTGAACCCGAGACGCTGCTGGGGATCGTCTCCGCCGACCTCAAGGTGCCGTTCGACACCCGCGAGCTGCTGCGCCACGTCGTCGATGGTTCGATCTACGACGAGTTCAAGCCGTCGTACGGGACGTCGCTGAGCACCGGCTGGGCGGAGATCCACGGGTATCCGGTCGGAATCCTCGCAAGCGTCCAAGGGGTGCTGTTCTCCGAGGAGGCGCAGAAGGCGGCGCAGTTCATCCAGCTCGCCAACCAGAAGGACGTCCCACTCGTCTTCGTGCACAACACGACCGGCTTCATGGTCGGTAAGGAATACGAGCAGGGCGGGATCATCAAGCATGGCGCGCTGTTCATCAACGCGGTCAGCAACTCGACGGTGCCGCACCTGGGCGTCGTCGTGGGTGCGTCCTACGGGGCCGCCAACTACGCGATGTCCGGTCGTGCGTACGAGCCGCGGTTCCTCTTCTCGTGGCCCAGCGCGGTGTCGTCGGTGATGGGACCCGACCAGCTCGCCGGCGTGCTCTCGCTCGTGGCCCGCCAGGCGGCCGAGGCGCGCGGGAAGCCCTACGACGAGGAACAGGACGCTCGGACGAAGGCCGCAGTGTCGGGACAGATCGCGGCCGAGCAGGTTGCGCTGATGATCTCCGGCCGGGGATACGACGACGGGATCATCGATCCGCGCGACACCCGGACCGTCCTGGGCCTCTGTCTCTCTGTCTGCGACGGGGCGCCTGTGGCAGGGGCCGAGGGCTTCGGGGTGTTCCGCACATGAGCGCCACCCCGACCATGATCCGTCGTGTTCTGGTGGCCAACCGCGGCGAGATCGCGGTGCGGATCTTCGCGACCTGCCGCCGGCTGGGCATCGGGACCGTCGCGGTGCACAGCACCGCCGACGCCGACGCCCTCTTCGTCCGGGCCGCCGACGCCGCGGTCCTCATCGGCGGACCGGAACCGTCGGCCTCGTACCTGCGCGGCGACGCGGTCATCGCGGCGGCCCACGCCGCCGGGGCGGACGCGGTCCATCCCGGGTACGGGTTCCTCTCCGAGAGCGCCGAGTTCGCTGCCGCGGTGCTCGATGCAGGACTGATCTGGATCGGCCCCGCACCGTCGACGATCGAAGCGATGGGCTCGAAGGTCCGGGCGCGCGAGGCGATGGAGCGCGCCGGCGTACCGGTCCTCCCCGGTACCCGCTTGGACGACGCCGTCGGCGACGAGCAGCTTCTGCGGCAGGCCGCCGCTGTCGGCTACCCGTTGCTCGTCAAGGCGTCCGCCGGTGGAGGGGGACGCGGGATGCGCCGCGTCGACGGGCCGGACGTCCTGGCGGCCGCTGTCGCGTCGGCGCGGCATGAGGCGGGTTCGGCGTTCGGTGACCCGACGGTGTTCCTGGAGCGCTTGGTGCTGCGGCCACGGCACGTCGAGGTGCAGATCCTCGGCGACGTGCACGGCACCATCAGCGTGCTGCCCGAGCGCGACTGCACGATCCAGCGGCGCCACCAGAAGCTCGTGGAGGAGTCGCCCGCCCCCGATCTGGACGCCGGGCTCCGGTCGTCGATGGCCGACGCCGCGCGCGCCGCCGCCGAGGCGATCTCGTACGTCGGCGCGGGTACCGTCGAGTTCGTGCTGGACCCTGAGGGCGGCGCCTACTTCCTCGAGGTCAACACCCGTCTGCAGGTGGAGCATCCGGTCACCGAAGCTGTCTGCGGGCTGGACCTCGTCGAGCTGCAGCTGCGGATCGCCGAGGGTGCGGCGCTACCGCCGGAGGCGATCGACCCTGCGCCGGCCGGGCACGCGATAGAGGCCCGCCTCGTCGCGGAGGATCCTGCCGTGGACTGGCTGCCCCAGACCGGGTCCGTCCACCGCTTCGCGTTCCCCGAGGACGTCCGGGTGGACTCGGGCGTCGGGCCCGGCGACGTCGTCTCGCCGTACTACGACTCGCTGCTGGCCAAGGTCGTCGTCCACGCACCGACCCGGGCGGCGGCCGCACGTCGACTCGCGGACGCCTTGCGACGGGCCGACCTGGGGGGCCCGACCACGGCACGGGACCTCCTCGTGCGTGTCCTGGAACATCCTCGTTTCCTCAGCGCCGGTCACGACACGCAGTTCGTCGAGGAGGCGATCGACGACCTCGCTCAGCCTCTGCTGTCAGCCGCGGAACTGCCCCGCGCGGCCACGGCGGCAGCCCTTGCGATGCAGGCGGCCCGTCGGTCCACCGCGCACGAGGGACGGTTGGTTCCCAGCGGCTGGCGCAATGTCGCCGCGTTGCCGCAGACCAGCACCTTCGACGGTCCATCCGGCCCTGTCGAGGTCGCCTACCGGTTGGATCGCACCGGCGGGCTGGCGGTGCTCACGGTCGACGGGGCGGAGATCGACGTCGACCTCGTGGTCGCGACGGCAGAGCTCGTGGAGCTCCGGGTCGCAGGCGTCCGCCGGCCATACGCGGTGCGCACCGTGGGCTCCAGAGTCTGGGTGTCGACCCCACGTGGGCAGGTGGAGCTTCAGGTCCGTCCCCGTTTCCCGAACGCCACGGACACGACACCCGCCGGGTCCTCCACCGCGCCGCTGCCCGGCACCGTCCTGCGTGTGCTCGTCGCGACCGGCGACCGGGTCGAGGCCGGGCAGGCGGCCGTCGTCCTGGAGGCGATGAAGATGGAGCACGAGATCACCACGGCGACGGCCGGGACCGTCGGCGCGTTGGCGGTCGAGGTCGGCGACCGGGTCGCTGAAGGAGCCGTGCTCGTGGTGGTCGACGGGGACTGACCCCGACGGTCCGACCGCCCGTCGTTCCTCTCTCGGGAACGGGTCGGTTCCCGCGGACGGCGACTTGCGGGCCGGCTGCGTGGGGTCACCGCCCCGGGGCGGCGGTGACCCCCGTGGCGGCCTCCAGGAACAGAACTACGTGGCGGCGGACTGCGAGCGCTCGCGCGCCGTGGCCGCGTCAGGCGCGGCCTGCTCCTCGACGGCGCCTTCGAGGGTGCGCGAGATCGGCAGCGGCTCCGGCTCGCCGCTCGCCGTCTTGCCGACGAATGCCGTGCGACCGCGATGGTGGACCTCGGCAGAGGGGTCCTTCGCCGGGACGTGGTCGATCGCGCGTTCGGTCATCGCCGTGATCGTGAGCGACGGATTGACGCCGACGTTGGCGGGGATCGCTGCGCCGTCGCAGACCAGCAGGTTCTCGTAGCCGAAGACGCGGTGCTGCTCGTCGATGACGCCGTGCTCGGGGGACGAGCCGATCGGGGCGCCGCCGAGGATGTGCGCGGTCGTCGGGATCGACAGGAGCGCCTCGGGCACCGCGGAGCCCGGCGCGCCACCGGTCTTGCGCGCCAGCCACTCGGTGAACGCGTTGGCGGCAGGGATGAAGGTGGGATTGGGATTGTCGGGGTCCTGCCGGGTCTGGAGCTTGACGCGGCCGTTGCGGCGCCGACGGGCCGTCAGCTGCATCGAGTTGTCCAGGGACTGCATGACGAGCACGACGATCGAGCGCTCGCCCCACCGCGGCTTGAGCAGGAGCTCGGCGACCCAGCCGGGGTGGCGGGCCAGCTGGCCGAGCCACTTCAGCGGCCGGGTGACGCGGTTGCCGCCGCCGGTGAGGACGGTGAAGAGGTTGCGGATCGCGCCGCCGCCCGCGCCGTAGGTGACGGTCTCGATGTGCGTGTGCGGGTCGGGGTAGATCGACGAGGTGATCGCCACGCGCTTGGCCAGCGCCTCCGCGCGGCCCTCGGGGACGGTGACCACGAGGATCGCCTCGCTGTTGGTGCGCACGAGGTGGCCGAGGCGGTCGGAGACCTTCGGCAGGTCGCCCTGCAGCTTGCAGCGAGCGAGCAGCTCGTTGGTGCCCAGCGCGCCGCCGGAGATCACGACGCCGCGGGCGCGCGTGGTCTGCCGGTCCTTGCGCAGGCGGCTGCCGGTGCGCTCGTGGACGACGTCCCAGCCGTCGGTGCCGTCGGTGCCGTTGACCGCCCGCAGTGACACGACCTCCCGGCCGGCCTGCACGGTCGCGCCGTCGCGCTGTGCGAACCAGAGGTAGTTCTTGTCGAGGCTGTTCTTCGAGCCCTGCGGGCAGCCGAGCATGCAGCGCCCGATCCTGGAGCAGCCCATGCGGGCGGGGCCTTCGCCGCCGAAGTACGGGTCGGCGACCTCCTCGCCGGGGGTGTCGAGGTACGTGCCGACCCGGGCTTTGCGGTAGGTGTCCTGCACGCCGATCTCGCCTGCGTACTCCTTCAGCAGCTGGTCGGCGGGGTCGTCGTCGACCACGTCGGTGACGCCGAGCATCCGCTGGGCGGTCTCGTAGTGCGGGGCGAGCTCGTCCTGCCAGTCGGCGATCGTGGCCCACTGGCGGTCCTCGAAGAACGCGCGTGGCGGCACGTAGAGCGTCATCGCGTAGACGAGCGAGCCGCCGCCGACGCCGGCCCCGGACATGACGAAGACGTCCTTGAAGAACGTCAGCTTGAACAGGCCGCGAAGGCCGGCGCGGGGCATGTAGAGCCACTTCTTCAGGTCCCACGAGGAGGTCGGCATCTCGTCCTCGTCGCGGAAGTGCTCGCCGCGCTCGAGGACCGTCACGGAGTGGCCCTTCTCGGCGAGGCGCATCGCCGAGACGCTGCCGCCGAACCCGGAGCCGATGACCAGCCAGTCGGTGTCGTACGTGGTGTCGCCGTTGTCCATGAGGGTCCTCGCCTCCGCAGTCGGCTGAACGCGCTGCGACCGGTGAGGGACCCGCAAGGACGTGCTCAGAGGCGCCGAGCGGCACCCGCAGGCAACCTACCCATGCGCTTTACATCCCGTCAAGCGGAGACAGTGGTCGTGGAGGTCTTCCTGAGCCACGTGCCTGCGGCGCCCTCGACCCCCCCCGCGAGGGCCGGAGCTCGAGACCCGAGCTCGGTCGCTCGGGACGCTGGGCGAGGCCGCACCGCAGGTGCTCGGATGGCACGAAGGACCTCCTGCTCGAGCCGCAGCGGGGTCAGGCCCGTCCAGCCCCCCGAGGTGGCCGTCGGGGCCTGCTTCCTCGTCCGGGCGTCCGTCGGGGGACCGACGGCCCGGCCAATCCTGAGTGCTTGCGCCGATGTCGACCGGTCGGAGGACAGGCCCGAGAAAGCCCGTCATCTCGCTGCCCTCGCGTGGGCGTCGCCGTGACCGCCGGACGATGCTCCCCGAGCCTGCTCGTCAGGCGGTGGCGGCGATGTCCTCGGCGAAGGTGGTTGCGTCCTCGCGGATCAGGTCTGCGGCTTTCTCAGCGATCATGATGACCGGGGCGTTGGTGTTGCCGCGGACGATGCTGGGCATCACGGAGGCGTCGACGACGCGTAGGCCCTGGATGCCGTGGACACGGAGCCGGGGGTCGACGACCGGGCCGATCGCGCAGGTCGATGTGGGGTGGTAGATCGTCATCGTGTTCGCGGTGACGTAGTCCCACAGGTCGTCGTCGGAGACGTCGGGCGTGGGCGCCAGGAACTCTCCGGTGATGAAGTCCTTCAGGGCGTCCTGCTGGGAGATCTCGAGCGCGACCCGGGCACCGGCGAGCATCGTGGCTCGGTCCTCGTCGCTCGTGAGGTAGTTGTGGATGATCCGCGGCTTGGAATGGGGGTTGGCCGTCCGGAGCGTCACCGCGCCGCGACTGGTGGGCTTCACCAAGCCGGGCCCGAACGCGACGCCGTGCTCGACGGCCGGGCCGAGGCCCTCCTGGTAGAAGAGGACCGGGGCGCAATGGAACTGGCAGTCCGGGGCGTTCAGGCCGGGGCGGGTGCGGATGAAGCCGCCGGCCTCCGCGATGTTGGAGGTGAGCGGGCCGGTGCCCTCCGTCTGGAGCTGCTCGACGTTCTCCGGCGTGGCGGCCGTCATGAGCGACTCGTAGTCCGCCGCCCAGTTCATCAGCAGCATGCAGTGGTCCTGCAGGCCCTGCCCGACCGGCAGGTCCTTCTTGACCTCGATGCCGAAGGGCGCGAGGGCCTCGGCAGGACCGATGCCCGAGAGCATGAGCAGTTGCGGCGAATGGTCGTCCGCGACCGCACCCGACAGTCGACAGACCACGGCCCAACCCGACCAACTCCCTGCCCCCAAGAACTGACCCCGCGCGGACCCCCGAGCAAACGCGCTCAGCGCGACCAACGCCCCTCCGCAAGGCGGGCTGCCGGCCGGGTGTCAGTCGACGGGGACGACGGTGCGCCAGAGGCGCTCGAGCGCCTTGAGGAGCGCGGCGTCGGAGACGCGAGGCGAGGCGAGGTATTCGGTGAACGACCGCTCC
>Ga0172382_10002720_pt1 | contig 29000 bp, 25 predicted proteins | sample Leawel138RmetaG_FD_122245 | JGI IMG/M metagenome (GOLD analysis project Ga0172382, IMG submission 122245) | Leachate microbial communities from a municipal landfill in Southern Ontario, Canada - Leachate well 138R metaG | ecosystem: Engineered > Solid waste > Landfill > Unclassified | place...
CACCGGCAACCCGGTCATCATCAAGGCCCACAGCAACTCCATCCTGCCGGCAGCGATGACGGTGAAGATCGCGCGTGAAGTGCTGAGCGAAGCCGGCCTCGACCCCAACCTGGTGTCGCTGGCCGTGGTCGAGAAGCGCACCGCCACCCAGACGCTCGCCACCCATCCGGCAGTCAAGTCGATCGACTTCACCGGCAGTAACGTCTTCGGCCAGTGGCTGATCGACAACGCCCGCCAGGCCCAGGTGTATGCCGAACTGGCCGGCGTGAACAACGTCGTCATCGAATCCACCGACAGCTACAAGGCGATGATGCGCAACCTCGCCTTCACCCTGAGCCTGTACTCGGGCCAGATGTGCACCACCACCCAGGCCATCCTGGTACCGGCGGGCGGCATCGACACCGATCAGGGTCACAAGTCCTTTGACGAGGTCGCGGCCGATCTCGGCGCCGCCATCGACAAGTTCCTGACCGACCCGGCCGTGGCCACCGCCGTGCTCGGCGCCATCCAGTCCGAAGCCACCCTCGAGCGCATCGCTGAAGCGGGCGAATACGGCAAGGTGGTGCTGGCTTCCAAAAAGGTCGAGCATCCCGACTTCCCGCAGGCCGAAGTGCGCACCCCGGTGCTGCTCAGCTGCGACGCGGCCGACGAAAAGAGCTACATGGAAGAGCGCTTCGGCCCGGTCAGCTTCGTGGTCAGGGTCGCCGACGGTGCTGCAGCCGTCGCCCTGTCGGAACGCATCGTCAAGGAACACGGCGCACTCACCGTTGGCCTGTACTCAAGCAAGCAGGACGTCATCGACGCCATGACCGACGCCAGCCTGCGTGCCGGCGTGGCGCTGTCGATCAACCTCACCGGCGGCGTGTTCGTGAATCAGTCCTCAGCCTTCTCCGACTACCACGGCGTAGGCATGAACCCGGCTGCAAACGCGAGCTACTCCGACAGCGCCTTCGTCGCCAACCGTTTCCGCGTCGTACAACGCCGCTACCACGTAGAGTAAGACCACGGCGAACTGGGTCAGAGCCTTCAGCAATTCAGGCTTTTCGCTTTTGCCCAGATCACGAGCCCACGCTCACGGCGCCCAGCCGTGGCGCGGGCGGCCCGGCGGCAACTTCTGTCGTGCCGAGCGGAGGACCTGCGCAGGGAAAACAAGGCGATGCATGTCTGAGTCCGGCGCAGCCGGGCGAGTTTGCATCGCCTCCCCTGCGCAGGTTCGCAGCGAGAGCAGCCGAAGGCCACGACAGCAGGCGCCGACGGACCGCCCGCGCCGCGACTGGGCGCCAGGCACCCAAGCCTCCGCCTGCATCCGCCACACAAAATTACCGTTATCCTGTGCAGAAAACGCCCCGAGGAGACACCCAATGCCCTGCTACGAAATCGACGGCCTCAAACCCGTCATCCACCCCACCGCCTTCGTCCATCCCGATGCCGTACTGATCGGTGACGTCATCGTTGGCCCGCGCTGCTATGTCGCCCCGCTCGCCTCGCTGCGCGGCGACTTCGGCCGCATCGTGCTCGAAGAAGGCAGCAACATCCAGGACACCTGCGTCATGCACGGCTTCCCCGGCACCGACACCGTGATCGAAGTCGACGGCCACGTCGGCCACGGTGCCGTGCTGCATGGCTGCCGCGTCGGCCGCAATGCGCTGATCGGCATGAACGCGGTCATCATGGACAACGCCAGCATCGGCGAATCGAGCATTGTGGCTGCCTGTGCCTTCGTCAAGGCCGGCATGGAAATCCCCGCAGGGAAACTCGTCGCCGGCATGCCTGCCAAGATCATGCGCGACCTGTCGGAACAGGAAATGAACTGGAAAGTCGACGGCACCCGCTGCTACCAGGACCTGACCGTGCGCAGCCTGGCAACCCTCAGGCCCTGCAAACCACTCACCGAAATGGAAGCCGGACGCAAGCGCTTCGAGTTCGAAGGTGTCGTCCCCCTCATCGACGTCAAGAAAGGCGGCTGAAGGCCGCCGCAAAGGCTGCGTTACCCGACTATGCTTAGTTCAGCAGGCGCGCCGACCGACCTCGGTCGCCCGCCTCGCCCCGCACACGGGAGCTGCGCATGGACGGGATTTTCATCAGCTATCGCCGCGAGGATTCATCAGGTTACGCAGGCCGCCTGTATGACCGGCTCGCGGCCCGCTTCGGGCGTGAGCGCGTGTTCATGGACGTCGAAGGCATCGACCCCGGCACCGACTTCATCGACGCCATCGACAGCGCCGTCGCCTCATGCACGGTTCTGCTCGTCCTCATCGGGCCCAAATGGCTCGGCGAAGATCCCGGCAGCGACGCGCGCCGCATCGACGATCCCCACGACTTCGTCCGCCTTGAAACCGCCGCCGCACTGCGGCGCAAGATCCGCGTGCTGCCGGTGCTGGTCAACGATGCCGCAATGCCCGGCGAAGATGATCTGCCGCCTGACCTCAAGGCCCTGGCGCGACGCCAGGCCATCGAGATCAACCACAAACAATGGGAGGCCTCGACCGGCGAAGTCCTGAAGGCGCTCGATCGCATCTTTGGCACCGACAAACCGCGCTGGCGCCTGCCTGCGATCGTCGCAGCGGCCTGCGTCGCGCTCGCAGCGGGTGGCTGGCTGTCATGGCACCAGCTGACGACTGACGATGACACACGCCCGGCCGCCAGCGTCCGCGAACCGGCTGACGCTGCAACCGATCACGCCACCCCCACTCTGCTCGCCGCGGCCGAACCGCTTGCTCCTGCGTCTCCGGCTGCAGCAGAAAGCCCCGCCGCAGCACCGCCTTCAGCCGCCCCTGACGCGGCCACCCCTTCCGCCCCGGCCAGCGCGAACGCGGGCGCAAAGCCCCCAGCGGAAGCCCCCACCAAACCGGCGGTCACTGCACCACCCGTCGCCACGCCACCAACCGCTGCACCTGCACCCGCAGCAAAGCCCCGCGAGACCACCACGCCGCCAAAACAGCCCGCGCCCAAACCCGCTCAGACGACCAAGCCTGCCGCGACCGTCCGCCCGCAGCCTGAACGTACCGCGCCCGAGGCTGCGATCGTCACCCCGCCGGCTGCAGAGCCGAAAGCGGCGCCTGTGCGCCCCCGCTCCGCGCCTGCCGCGGTCGATAGCCGCTTGCCGCGCACCGGCGAAAGCTGGGTCTATCGCACGCGCGGGCTGTGGGCAACGAGTCCGCAACGCACCGTGGTCGTCACGGTAAAGGCACAGGATGGCACCGCGGTCACCGAAAGCATGCACAACACCGAACCAGACCCCGGGCCCGCAGGCTTGGCGGTGAAATGGCGTGGCAACGAAGCGCGCATCGCACACGCTGGCGGCCTCGGCAGTGAGTTCAGCCCCTTCATCGGCGCCTTCGTCGACCTGCAGCAGGACATGTCGTGGAGCGGTATTCCGTCCCCCGACCTTGATGGCAACTGGGGAGACTGGTATGCCACCGGTGAAGTGCTCGGACGCGAACCCGTCAAGGTGCCGGCTGGCAGCTTCGAGGCGTGGAAGATCGAAGTCTGGAGCACGCGCCACGCCACCGGTGGCCGGACCATTGCCGGGCTGGAGCCGGTGCGGATCCATTTTCTGATCTGGTACGCGCCGGGCCAGAAGCGCTATGTGAAGATGCAGAGAACACTGGTTTCTGCAATTGGTCGAAATCTGGAAAAGGATACGATCGAACTGGTCACCGGCCCGCCATAGGAATAGGCTTGGGCTTGACCGATACCAAGATGGAGCTTATGACTTTAGAACGAGAAACACGCAGCGCGACGCTACAACAGGCCAGCGGCAATCTGTTTGCCGACCTCGGCTCGGCCACAAGTGGTGAGAAATTCCTGCCGCTGTTGCAAACGGACACCACCTGTGTCGAACGGATTGTCTCGCACGGCGGCGCGAGCCCACCCGGTTTCTGGTATGACCAGCCCGACGACGAATGGGTCATGGTCGTGACCGGTAGCGCGGAGCTCGCTTTTGATGACGACAGCCGCATGTCCATGCGGCCGGGAGACTGGGTGACAATCCCGGCACACCGCCGCCATCGCGTCGAATCCACCACCCCTGACACGGTCTGGCTCGCGGTTCACGTCCGCCATCTGCCCGCAACGGTGTCCTGCGCCTGAGTCTGCGCCGCACCGGCTCACCGCCGCGGCGCACACCTGACACGTTTTCAGCGCAGCGGGCCGAGTTCGTCGAGCGACAGGTCCCACCGGCTTAGCGCATGGCGCAGCAAGGTCTGCTCGGGCTGCGAAATCCGCCCGTCCGCCTTCGACAACACCAGCATGGCCTGGCAGGTGAGGGCCCGCAGAGAGGGGTCGGTAACGCGGTCCAGCATGTGCTCGACCTGCTCCAGATCCAGCACGCGAGTGGCCTCCGCATTGCCTCCACGCGCCAGCAGTTGCTGACAGTGATCGATGACGGCCTGAATCAGTTCGTCGCGAGGAATCCCGAGCAGCGCCGCGATCTCGTGCCTGTCGAGTGCCTCCACCTCGCGGTTCGCGAGTTCTCCATCAGAGATCAAGGTCAGCGCGACCAGGCGGGCCGCAATCGCACGTTGTTCGTTCAGCGGAATCTTCATTGCATGCGTCTCCATTCAATGTCGGAGGCTTCGACCTCCCGTCCGCGTTCCGGGTTCAACCGGTCCACTTACATCACAAGGAACAAGGACATGTGGCGTAAGGCACGGGCCGAAGTCAGCTCACGCATGTATAATTCGTAAGAATTTGTCAGGCGAGCAATTCCCCGCACGGGCCGCTTGTCGCATGACACCCCACGAGCCTCGGCCTCTCCTGTCAACATTCGGCCAGTCCGACCTCCTGCACCAGACCCGTCATGTTCGCCTCAGGCTCCGCTCCCGGCTTCCGCCCGCTTCTCCGTCGCCTCGTGCTGAGCACCTTTGCGCTGCTGCTGGGCGCCTGCGCAACCGCACCGCAGCGCCCGCCCGATCTTCAACCGGGCGATTTCCGCTATGTCATTGAGCGCACCCGCTGGCTGATCGAAGAGGAAATGGCCGACAACAAGGTCACCGGTCTGTCCGTCGCACTGGTCGATGACCAGCGCGTGGTCTGGGCCGAGGGCTTCGGCTATGAAGACGCCGAACGCGAGATCCCGGCCACCCCGGACACCCCTTACCGACTCGGATCGATCGCCAAGGTGCTTACCGCAACGGCCGCCATGCAGCTTGCCGAAGAAGGGCGCATCGACATCGACCGGCCGCTGAAAGAGGCCTTGCCTGCATTCGCGGTGCGATCGCGCTTCAAGAACGCCCCGCCGATCACGCCACGCAACATCATGCACCACCACTCCGGCCTGCCCGCCAACCACCTGAGCGGCATGCTGACCACCTCGGCACCGGCCCCCTTCACCAGCCTGGTCGAGGCGGTGCGCAACGAATACGTCGCCTATCCGCCCGAGTTCATCTTCGGCTATTCCAACCTGGCAGTCAGCCTGCTGGGCGCGGCAATCGAACACACCGCCGGCATCCCCTTCGAGCAGCATCTTCAGCAGCGCCTGCTGACCCCGCTGGGCATGGTGCACACCCGCTTCGAGTCACAACCTGCGCTCAAGGTGTACAACCGGCACGAAGAAATCGATGCACTGGCCCTGCGCGACCTGCCTTCCGGCGGGCTGGTATCGAACGTTGCCGACATGAGCCGCTTCATGCGCTGGGTGTTTGCCGACGGACGGGTGGGCGAGAAGCAACTGCTCAGCGCCGACAGCCTTGCCGAGATGCTGCGCCCGCAGAACACGCATGTTCAGCTCGACATGGGTTTTCGCGTCGGACTGGGCTGGCTGCTGTCGGGTATCGAGATCCGCAATGCAGGTACCGTTGCCAGTCACGGCGGCACCCTGCTCGATTCTCACAGCATGATGGTGGTGCTGCCCGAGCACAAACTCGGCATCATCGTCGCTTCCAACTCCGCCACCTCGCAGGGCGTGGTCAAGACCGTCGCCACCGAAGCGCTCAAGCTTGCGCTCGAAGCCAAGGCCGGCATCATCCAGCCTGAACCCGTACCCGCATCCAGCGCTGATGTGATCCTGCCACCGGAACAGCTTGCACGTTACTCCGCGTGGTATGACTCGATGGTCGGGCTGGTGCGTGTGCGCCCGGGTGACGATGCACTCGACGCCAGCGTGATGGGGCATACGCTGCAGCTCAAGCCCCGTCCCAAAGGCCTGTTCGGTCTGCGCTACAAGCTGTTCGGCATGATCCCGGTCCAGGTCAGCACCTTCGACGGCATCCGCATCTCGATGAAGAAGGTGGCAGACCACGACGTGCTGGTGGGGCATTTCGGCGAGGACACCATGCTCGTCGGCGAACGCCTGAAGCCTGCCCCCGTGCCACAGCGACTGCTCGACTACGTCGGCGAATACCGGATCGTCGGCCAGAAGCTGGGCATCATGCCCGACCACCTCAGCCTGCGTCTCGAGGACGGCTTGCTGGTGGGTGAATGCAGCTTCTCCGAACTCCCGGGTTTCATCTTGCGTATCGGCCTCAACCCGATATCGGACACCGAACTCCTGGTGTCGGGGCTTGGCACAGGCAAGGGCGAAACCATCCTCGCCACCAGTGAAGGCAAGGAGAAGGTGCTGCTGTTCTCCGGGCTCGAACTGCACAAGATCACCAACTGACCGGCCCGCCTGTGAAGAACGTTCTCGTTGTCCATTATTCGCAGAGCGGCCAGCTGTCGGACGTCGTTTCCGCGCTGCTGCGCCCGCTCGAAGACGCCGGCATCCACGTGCACCAGGAAATCCTGCGACCGCAGACACCCTTCCCCTTCCCGTGGCCCTTCTTCCGCTTCCTCGACGCATTTCCGGAATCGGTGCGCCTCGATCCGCGGCCAAACCTGCCGCTGACGATCACCCCTGATCAGCCCTTCGACCTCGTAATTCTGGCGTGGCAGGTGTGGTACCTGTCGCCTTCGCAACCGGTCACCGCTTTCCTCCAAAGCGACGAAGGAAAGCGCCTGCTTGCCGGCAAGCCGGTGGTGAGCGTCGTTGCCTGCCGCAACATGTGGATGACCGCTTACGACAAACTGGTGACGCTGCTCGAGGCTGCAGGCGCACGCCTCACCGATCACATCGCTTTCACTGACAACGCCAACCCGCTGGCCACCTTCATCACCACGCCGCGCTGGATGTTCACCGGCCGCCGCGACCGTTTCCTCGGCCTGCCCGCCGCTGGTGTCACCCCGGCGGAAACCGCGGGCGCAGCGCGTTTCGGCCATGCGCTGGTCACGGCACTGGCGCGCGATGAAGAGCGCAGCGGCGCGCCGATGCTCACTGGCCTGTGCGCAGCCAGCGTCAATCCGCGGCTGGTGATCAGCGAACGTGCCGGGCAGCGCGCCTTTCGCGTGTGGTCGGGCTTGGTGCGCCTGTTCGGCAAACCCGGCCAGCTACGCCGAGTGCCGGCACTCGCGCTGTTCGCCACCTACCTCATCGTCCTGATTATTACGGTGGTACCCTTGAGCCTGGTGCTGCAGCGCAGCTTCGCCCCCCTGCTCCGGACACGCCTCGATGCGCTGCGTGCGCACTATGAGCAGCCCTCCGGTTCGGGTAACGCCCGCATGACCGAACATGACTGAACCCCGCTCCGTATAAATCACCGCCACGGCCACCTGCCTGCCCAATGACCCTGTAGACAACGAGGCCATTGAGTCGGTCCTGGGCCGCATCGGCGAACGCCCGTCGCGCGCCCGTCGTATCGTGCTGCGCAACAACGGCATCCGCCAGCGTCACTACGCCATCGACCCCGCCAGCGGCGCAACCACCCACAGCAACGCCGAGTTGACGGCGGAAGCCATTCGCGGCCTGACGACGGGCGGCTTTGCGCTCGAGGACATCGAATGCCTGGCCACCGGCACCTCCTTGCCCGACCAGGTCATGCCCAATCACGGCGTGATGGTGCATGGCGAACTCGGCAACCCGGCCTGCGAGGTCGTCAGTACCGCAGGCATCTGCCTGGCCGGACTCAGCGCGCTCAAGTACGGCTGGCTGTCGGTGCTCGCCGGCAACACGCGCAACGCCGTCGCCACCGGCTCCGACCGCCCCTCGGCGGTGCTGCGCGGGAGCAGCTTCGAGGCCGAGAACGAACACCGCGTGGCCGCACTCGAGCGTCATCCCGAGATCGCATTCGAGAAGGACTTCCTGCGCTGGATGCTGTCCGACGGTGCGGGCGCCTTCCTGCTGCAGGATGCGCCCCGCACCGACGCGCGCTCGCTGCGCATCGACTGGATCGAGCTCTCGTCGCAGGCTCACGCCCAGCCGGTGTGCATGTATGCCGGCGGCGAGCGCGACGACAGCGGCAGGCTGCAGGGCTGGGCAGGGTTTGCGCCCGCGGCCTGGGGCAAGGAGTCGATCTTCGCCATCAAGCAGGACGTGCGCCTGCTCAACGAGCAGGTGGTGGCAAGCACGCTTGAAGCGCCGCTGCGCCGGCTGATCGACCGTCGCCAGTTGCGCGCCGACCGGATCGACTGGTTTCTGCCGCACATGTCCTCGCACTATTTCCGCGAGCAGATCGCCGACTGCCTGCAGCGCCTCGGCCTGCCGATCGCCCCCGAGCGCTGGTTCACCAACCTCGCGACCCGGGGCAACACCGGCGCGGCCTCGATCTACATCATGATCGACGAGCTGCTGCGCAGCGGCCGCCTGAGCAAAGGCCAGCGTCTGCTGTGCTTCGTCCCCGAAAGCGGCCGCTTCTCCAGCGGTTTCATGCACCTGACCGTGGTCTGACAATGGACGCAAACGAAGTCCCGCAGGAAGGCAACGCCACCCTCGGCGGCCACCGCAAGGCCATGTACGCACGCGGTGCGGACGGTCGCATCGGCATCGTGCCCTCGAGCGGCTGGGAGGCCGAGGAAATCGTCACCCTGCAGGCGGTGGAAGACCTCGACCGGCTCGCTGCCGATGCCCGCAAAAGGGCGCTCGCCGGCAGCACCTCCGCACTCGAATACCACATGTACAAGGCGCGCATGGATCTCACCCTGTTGTCCCAGGTCAGCGGCATCTGGGCGTGGCGGGTGCGGCGTCACCTGCGCCCGGACACCTTCGCCCGCCTGCGCCCCGCACTGCTCGCACGCTATGCAGAGGCAATGGGCATCAGCGTCGACCAGCTGAAAAGGGTGGATTGAATGCCGGACACCCCAAACACATTCAGCCACCAGCACGCCTCGCACTGCGAAAGCGGCGTGATGTCGGCCATCGTGCGCCACTACGGCCTGCCCCTGTCCGAGCCGATGGCGCTTGGCCTGTCCTCGGCCCTGTCCTTTGCCTACCTGCCCTTCATCAAGCTCGGCGGGCTGCCGCTGGTGGCCTACCGCATGCCGCCGCGCGCCATCATCCGCGGCCTGCAGAAGCCGCTCGGCATCCGCATGCGCACCGAAACCTTCCGCTCCACCGCACGTGGCGAGGCCCGCCTCAACAGCCTGCTCGACGAGGGCAAGGTGGTCGGCCTGCAGACCTCGGTGTTCTGGCTGCCGTACTTCCCCGGTGACATGCGTTTTCACTTCAACGCCCACAACGTGCTCGCCTACGGGCGCGACACGGCCAATGGCGACTACCTGCTGTCCGACCCGGTGTTTGAGGAGCCGATGCGCTGCGCACCGGCCGACCTCGCGCGTGCGCGCTTTGCCCGTGGCGTGCTCGCGCCCAAGGGCCTGCTCTATTACCCTGAGACGCGCCCCAGCGAGCCCGACTGGGGCAAGGCGATTCCAGCGGCCGTCCGCAAGACGGTGCGCATCATGCTGCGCGCCCCGATTCCGCTGATCGGCATTCGCGGCATGGAGCGGGTGGCGCGCGCCGTCGAGCGCCTGCCCGCGACTGGCGATCTGCAGAAATCCAAGCTCTTCGTCGGCCACCTGGTGCGGATGCAGGAAGAAATCGGCACCGGAGGCGGCGGCTTCCGCTACATGTACGCCTCCTTCCTCGAAGAAGCCGCCAGCCTCGCCGCGCGCCCGGCGCTGGCCGAACTGGCCGGCGAGCTGGTCGAGATCGGTGACGGCTGGCGCGAGTTCGCGCTCGCCACCGCGCGCATGATCCGCGACCGCGACCCCTTCGATCCGGCCCGTCTTGCCGCCCTGCTGCGCGCGCAGGCGGCCCGCGAAAAGACCTTCTTCGGCAGCCTCGACCGCGCCATCCGATGATCGCCATCGAGCGCGTCAGCCATCGCTATCGCAGCGCCAGCACGGCTGCGCTCGACACCATCACGCTCGATGTCGGACGCGGCAGTCTGTTCGGCCTGCTCGGCCCCAACGGCGCGGGCAAGACCACGCTGATCTCGCTCATCGCCGGCCTCATCGCCCCGCAACAGGGGCACATCAAGGCCGACGGCCAGGCGCTGGCCGACTTCCGCCGCACCCACCCCAATGCGATTGCCCTGGTGCCGCAGGACTACGCCTTCTATCCGATGCTGACGGTCGCCGAGAACCTCGCCTTCTTCGCCGGCGTGCAGGGCCTGGACCGGCGTCAGCAGCAGGCCCGCAGCCGCGAGGCCATCCGTTTCGCCCGCCTCGAGAGCGTCGACAGACAGCTCGCCGGCGAACTCTCCGGCGGCTTGCGCCGGCGCCTGAATCTCGCCATCGGCCTGCTCGGCGACCCCACGCTGCTGCTGCTGGACGAGCCCACCGTCGGCGTCGATCCGCAGTCACGCCACTTTCTGCTCGACGCCATCCGCGACTTGCGCAATAGCGGCAAGACGGTGATCTACACCAGCCACTACATGGACGAGGTCGAAGCCATCTGCGACCGCATTGCCATCATCGACCATGGCCGGGTGCTGGCCGCCGGCACGCTGGCCGAGGTGCTCGGTGCTGCTGAGCCGCAACTGCAACTCCGCCTCGACCACGATCTGCCGCAGGCGCTGCTTGAGCGCTGGCAGGCAGCTCACACGGTGACGACGCCAGGCACCAACTGCGTCTGCCTGACGCCAGTCCCGGTCGCCGCGCTGCCACAGATCCTGCACGATCTCGCCGCGCACGGGCTCACGCCGCTGGCTCTGAACCACGGACAGCAGAACCTGGAGCAGGTCTTCATGCACCTGACCCGGCGTTCGCTGCGGGACTGAGCGATGTCTGCCGCCCGCACGCTGATCCGGCTTGCAGCCCTGTGGCGCAAGGAAGCGCTTGCGCTGCTGCGCGATCGTCACGGGCTGGCCGCATTGTTCCTGATGCCAGCCATCTTCATCCTGGTGATGTCGATGGCGCTGCGCGACGCCTTCGTGCCCGGCGTCCCCGCCGATCTGGGCTACGCCGTCGTCGATCTCGACCGCAGCGAAGCCTCTCAGGCGCTGGTGGAGCAGCTCGCCGGCGTCGACCTGCTGCGCGAGTTCGGCGCCCTCGACAGCGAGCGGAGCGGGCGCGACGCGGTGGCGGACGGTCGCATCGCCTTCGTGCTGCTGATCCCGCAAGGCTTCGAACGCAGACTTGGCACGACGGCCGCCCCAGCACCCGACACGCCAGGCCTGCGCGTGCTCGCCGACCCCACGGTGCCGCTGGCAGTGCGCAACGGTTTTCGCCAGCAGGTCGAAGCCGAGCTCACCCGCCTGCAGCTGGGCACCCTGCTTGCGCGCATCGGCCGCAGCCTGATGATCCCGGAACTGCGCGACGTGGCCACCAAGGCCCCGCCCTATCCGGTCTTTGTCGAGGCGGTGCGCAAGCCCACGGCCGCCGCCAGCACGAGGAGTGCCTCCGCGCTCCCCTCGTCGGTGCAGCAGAACGTGCCGGCATGGCTGATCTTCTCGATGTTCTTCGTCGTGGTGCCGATTTCCGCGGTCTTCATCGCCGAGCGCCAGCACGGCACGCTGCAGCGCCTGGCCACGCAGCAGGTGTCCTTCGGCCTGATCCTCGCCGGCAAGCTGCTGCCCTTCTTCGTCGTCAATCAGGTGCAGGCCGTGCTGATGGTGCTGGTCGGGCGCTACCTGGTGCCGCTCGCCGGCGGCGAAGCCCTCACCCTGCCCACCGGCGCCGCGTCGCTGCTCGCACTGTGGCTGATGAGCGCGGCGGTCAGCCTCGCGGCCGTAGCCTGGGCGCTGCTGATTGCCAGCAGCGCGCGCAGCACCGAGCAGGCCACCGTGATCGGCGGCGTCGGCAACATCCTGATGGGCGCGATCGGCGGCATCATGGTGCCACAGTTCGTCATGCCGGCCGGCATGCAGCCCCTGACCGACCTCTCGCCGATGGCCTGGGCGCTGGACGGCTTTCACCGCGTGATGTTGCGTGGCGGCGCCATCGCCGACATCGTCGGCCCCGCCGCGGCACTGCTATCCTTCGGCCTCGCGGCGCTGGTCGTCGCGATCCTGCTGAACCAGCGCGCCCTGCGCGCGCTCCGCTGACGAGCCAAGATGAACGACCTCAAACACGCGATCAAGCAACTGATCGTCGACGCCTGCGACAAGGACTGCGACCCGGCGTCGATCACCGACGACGAAATTCTGTTCGGACCCGAAGCGCCGCTGGCGCTCGACTCGCTTGATGCCCTGCAACTGTCGATGGCCATCCAGAAAAAGTACGGCCTGCGCCTGACCGACAGCAAGGAGACACGCCGCATCCTCTCCAGCGTCAGCAACCTGGCCGAACAGCTCGACGCTTTCATCGCCAGCCGCCCATGACGCGGCCGGTGCGGATTGCGGCCATCGCGCACTGCTCCACGCTCGGTCAGTGCGCACCGGAGGCCGCCGCTGCGCTCGCCCGCCCGGCCAGCCTCGCGGGTGAGCGCAGCGTACTCGGCGAAGCCTGGCCCTGGTTCGCAATGGCGCTGGATGAAGGCGACTGGACCGCCCGCGCACGCGCCGCAATCACCCGGGTGGGGGGCGACCTTGCGCAAGCCCTGCCGCCAGCGGACTGGGCCGGAACGCCGCTGTTCGTCGCCTCATCCTCGCTGCAGATGGGCGCGCTGGAGCATGCTGCGCGCAACAGCGGCACGATCGACCTGCCCGCTGACGCCGCGGCGTTCTCGCAGCGGATCGCCGACTGGCTGGGCATCGCCGGCACGCACTGGACCTTGTCCACCACTTGTACCTCGGGCTTTGCCGCGATCGATGCCGCCGCCAGCCTGATCCGCCAGGGCGTGATCGAGCGCGCCCTCGTCATCGGCATCGAACTGGCAAACGACACCACGCTGGCCGGCTTCGCGGGACTCGGCCTGCTCGCCCGCCAGCCCGGCGACAACGGGCTGGTTCTTGGCGAAGCCGTGGCAGGCGTGCTGCTGAGTGCGAACCCAGACAGCGGCTGGGAAATTGCCGCATGCCGTCTTGGCATTGACGGTCATTCGCCCACCGGCCCAAGGCCCGACGGAACGGAGATTCGCGCCACCATGGCAGCGGCACTGGCCGATGCCGGGCTGAACGCCACCGACATCGACCTGATCAAGCTGCACGGCGGCGGACTCGCTGCCACCGCCGACGCCGAAGACTGCGCAGTTGCTGCGCTGTTCAGCGAGGCCCGCCCGGCCACCATCAGCTTCAAGCACCGCCTCGGGCACACGCTGGGGGCCAGCGGTGTGGCCGAACTCACCCTGCTGCTGGCGACGCTGGCCAACAATCCACACACGCCGCGGCATGTCCTGCTCAGCCTCGTCGGCTTCGGTGGCAGCATCGGCGCCCTTGTACTCAGGGCGTCGCCAACCCCGCAGTCGGTGCCCACCCGCCCGGCGGCGTGCGCAGCACCGCCCCCCCCTGCAAACGAGCGCACCCGCATCGCGCTTGTGTTCGACAGTCCGGGCCTGAGCACGCGCGCACGCGCGGTCGCGGCTGCCGTCTCTGCCCCGCCACTGCGCCGTGCCGGTGCGTTCGCCGAACTGTGCCTGGTCGGGGTCGATGCCTGTGCCGCAGACGACGAATACAGCGGCTCCATCGCCATTCTGGTGGCCTCACGCAGCGGCCCTCGCCAGGCCTTCACGCGGGTGCTCGAAGACCTCTGTCTGCGCAGCGAAGCGCCCATGCCCTTCGATTTTCTCGCCACCCAGGCGGTACTCGCCGCCCTGCCGCTGCAAAAGCGCCTTCCGGCACTGGGCGCCCTGCTCTACCTGCCCGGCACCGACGACTGCAATGTGCTGTGGCAACGCATGACCCAGCTCGCCAACGCATGGCTTGCCGACGGCCGCCACCGCCATGTGCTGATCGGCATCGTGGAACCGGGCACGCCGCAGCACCACTGCGAATGGCGTCACCTCGCCCGCTGAAACGACGCCGTGGCGCGAGCTCCGGCCCGTCGCTGCGGCCTATGCGGATGAATTCATTGTCTATTTTTCCGATTCGAGGGCATATAACCATTCTCTGAACGCTGGAAATACCGCACAATCCGGGCCATAACAAGCCTGCCTCCGGGCACCGCCAACACAGAGAGCTCCGAACATGCGCGTAACCCTCGTTCATCCCGCCGGATTCAACTTCGTGCCCGGGCAGCCCGACTTTTCCGTGCTGGCCAACCGCATGGCACCGATCGGCATTCTGCAACTGGCCTCCTGGCTGGAGAAACACGGCCATCCCACCCAGGTGCATGACTGCCTCGGCCCTTACGCCCCCCCGTCGCTGGGGGCCAACGTCGAGCAGATTCTCGCCACCAGGCCGGAGCTGGTGGGTTTTTCCGCCACCACCTCCGGCTTCATGGATGCGGTGGACATGGCAGCCGAGATCAAGCGCAGACATCCGCACATCAAGACCTTTTTCGGCAACGTCCATGCCTCGTCAGTGGGCGGGCCGCTGCTCGATCACTTCCCCGAGATCGACTACCTGTGCATCGGCGAGGGTGAAGGCGCCATCCTGGATGTGGCGGAAGGCATGGCGGACAAGGACATCGCCAACATCATCTACCGCGACGGCGGCGGCCACGCGGTGATCAACGAACGCCGCGCGCGCATCCTCGATCTCGACGAACTGCCCTTCCCCGCCTACGAGAAGCTCGCCGGCTTCCCGCACGGCTACCACCTGCCGCTGTTTTCCTACGAGAAGCGCTGGGGCGCGACCATGATCACCTCGCGCGGTTGCCCCTACACCTGCTCCTTCTGCGACCGCACGGTGTACGAACGCCTGTACAAGTACAACTCGGCGCAGTACGTGCACGACCATATCCGCCATCTGCGCGACAACTTCGGCGTGCATCACATCAACATCTACGACGACCTGTTCACCGCGCACAAGAAGCGCATCCACGAACTGTGCGAACTGCTCATCTCCAAACCGCTGGGCGTGGATTTCAACTGTGCGATCCGCACCGGTCACACCTCGGACGAAATGCTCGCCCTGCTCAAGCGCGCGGGCGCGCTGATGGTGTCGATGGGCATCGAATCGGCTGATCCGGTGATGATGGAAAGGCACAAGACCGGCGTCACGCTGGACGCGGTCAAACAGACCGTCGAGCAGATCCACGCCGCCGGTCTGCGCGCGAAGGGCCTGTTCATCTTCGGTCTGCCGGGCGAAACCCCCGAAACCCTGAAGGCGACCAGCGACTTCATCCTCTCGCTCGATCTCGACGAGATGAACATGACCAAGTTCAGCCCGATGTACGGCGCGCCGATCTGGGACGAATGCGTGTCCGGCGCCGAAGGCGAGTTCGATGAGGACTGGCGCCTGATGAACTGTCTCAACTTCGTGTTCAAACCCAAGGGCTTCGAGTCGCGCGAAGAGATGGACGCACTCTACAACTGGCACGTGCGCCGCTACTACGACAGCAAGCCCTACCGCCGCCGCTTTGCCAAGAAGCTGTGGCAGCACCGCTGGAGCCTGTGGCACGTGGTGCGCCACCTGCCGCAGATCATTCAGGCCGCGCGCTACTTCAGCGCCGGCAAGGCCGAACTCGAAGCCGCCGAACACAACTTTGCACCGCACCCGCGCCAGCCGCGCGGCCTGTCGCCCTTCCTCAGCCCGGAACTGCAGGCCGATGCAATCGCCTCGATGTCGCCGGTCAAGGTGTCGCGCAAGCCCAAGCCACAGCCTCCACGCACAGCCGGGCGCATCATCGAAATCGTGCAATCCGCCTGAGCCGGGATGTCAGACAGACTGAAACATCAGGTAAATCCGGGCCTTGCTCCTGTCGCCGACGCCACAAATAAGCGAAAATTCACCCTTCGCGCCAGACGCCAGTTAACATTCCGCCTTTAACCCGCCGCGACCCGACGGCCAGCCCGCGCGCCGGCCACCACGAATTGCGTCGGGACCAACCGTTTCTGCCAGTTGATCCAAGATGACCGAGACCTCCTCCTCCTCCGCTGATGCTGCACTGCTGACCGAAGTCGCGGAGCTGATCGTTTCTTCCCTCAACCTCGAGATCGCCGCCAGCGAGATCGAAGCCGATGCGCCGCTGTATGGCGAAGGGCTGGGACTGGATTCGATCGACATCCTTGAAGTCGCGCTGGTCGTGTCCAAACGCTTCGGCTTCTCGCTGCGCGCCGACAACGAGGACAACCTGAAGATCTTCGCGTCACTGCGCAGCCTGTCGGATTACATCGCTGCTCACCGGGTGGCCTGATGACCCGCGGCATGCGCCTCAGCCGCACCTTGCTGCTGGCCGTTGCGTTCGGCGCCTATCTGCTGCTCGCCCACCTCACCACTGCCCCCGGCCAGCCCAGCACGCTCGGCGCGCTGGTGGCCGTCGTGCCCTACATGATCGTCGCCTTCGGGCTGGCAGTACGCAGCACGCACCGCGCACTTGCGCTGCTGCTGTGGTCCGCCGTTGCGGTGCTGCTGTGGCGCGCCTGGCCGCTGGTCGAGTCGCGCTTCGAATGGATCTATTTCATTCAGCACTTCGGCGCCTTCGCGCTGCTGGCAATCGGCTTCGGCCGCAGCCTGGCCGACGGCGCCGAGCCGATGATCACCCGCTTCGCACGTATCGCCCACGGCAGTGAGCTGGCGCCGGCGCTGATGCGCTACACCCGACTTGCCACGCTGGCGTGGACGCTGTTCTTCGTCGCCATTGCAGCAACGTCCACCCTGCTGTTCTTCACCGGCTCGATGCAGGCCTGGTCGCTGCTGATCAACCTGCTGACCCCGGTCCTCGTCGCGACCATGTTCGCGGTCGAGTTTGCGGTGCGCATGACCGTGCTCCCACCCGCCCTGCGCACCGGCCTTGCCGATTCGGTGCGCGCCTTCATCCATGCCTCGCGTGGTGCCACACCACCTGCCGCCTGAGCTCGCTCCGTGTCCAGCTTTCCCCTCGTTTCGCACACCGACCCGGATGCCCTTGTAGCCCGCCGCCACGGCGAAGCCATCAGCCTACGTCGTTTTCTGGCCGACATCGAGCGTGTCACCGCCGCGTTGCCGGACTGCGGGCACATTCTCAACGTGTGCACCGACCGCTACCGCTTCGCCGTGGGCCTTGCCGCCAGCATGGTCTCCGGCAGGGTCAGCCTGCTGCCGTCAACCTACACGCCCGAAACCCTGCGCCACCTCGCCGCCTTCGCGCCCGACTGCCAGATCCTGACCGATGGCGACCCCGCGCAACTGTCGCTTCCGGCGGTGAGCTTCCCTGCCCTGTGCGAGGCGCAGGACGTGCCCGCCACGATGCCCGCCATCCCGCGGCTCGATGCAGCGCAACTGGTCGCCTGGGTGTTTACCTCGGGCTCCACCGGCACCCCGGTACCGCACCGCAAGACCTGGGGCCGGCTGGTGATCAACGTCCGCGCCGAAGGCGTCGCGCTCGGGCTCGATCCCGCGCGGCCCGCCACGCTGATCGGCACAGTGCCGCCGCAGCACATGTACGGTTTCGAATCCACCGTGCTGGTGGCCTGGCAGAGCGGCGCCGCCTTCGATGCCGGCCGCCCCTTCTATCCGGCCGACATCGCGGCCACCCTGGCCAGCACGCCGGCACCGGCCGCGCTGATCACCACCCCCTTCCATCTGCGCACCCTGTTCGACGAAGGCATCGCCCTGACACCGGTCGCGCTGGTCGTCTCCGCGACCGCGCCGCTGCCGGCGGAACTGGCTCAGGCGGCAGAAGTACGCCTGCAGGCACCGCTGCTCGAAATCTACGGCTCCACCGAAACCGGCCAGATCGCGACGCGGCGCAGCGCGCAGACCGAGCAATGGACGCTGTTTCCCGATATCCGGCTTGAGGAGCGCGACGGTCAGACCTGGGCAGACGGGGGCCACATCGAGGTCGCGGTGCCGATGTCCGACGTCATCGAGCAGGCCGGCAACGGTCGATTCCTGCTCAGGGGGCGGAACGCCGACCTCATCAACATCGCCGGCAAACGCACCTCGCTCGGCTACCTCAACCAGCAACTGCTGAGCGTGAGCGGTGTACGCGACGGCGGTTTTCACCTGCCCGACGGTGAACGCGATGGCCATATCACGCGCCTCGCGGCCTTCGTCGTTGCGCCGGGCATCGACCCGGCAAGCCTGCGCGCTGCCCTGCGCGAGCGCATCGACCCGGCTTTCATGCCGCGCCCACTGATCTTTCTCGATACCCTGCCGCGCAACGCCACCGGCAAACTGCCGCGCGACACCTGCGAAGCCCTGCTGCGGGCGCATCGTGCAAACCGGGAGCAACGTCCATGAACCCCGGACGCTGCGCCCTGAGCATCGCCCCCGATCATCCCGCTTTTGCCGGCCACTTCCCGGGACAACCGATCGTGCCCGGCGTGGTACTGCTCGACGAGACGGCCCGCGTGCTGGCGCAGACGCTTGATCTCGGTCGCCCGTTGTGGAATGTCGGCAACGTGAAGTTCATCCGCCCGGTCGGCCCTGGCGAAGCCCTGTTCCTGAACTGGAAGCCCCCTGCGGCAAGCGGCGCCATCACCTTTGCCATTGAAACCGCAGACGGCCAGCCCGTGGCCAGCGGCAGCCTCACACCCCAGAGAGGCTCCGCAGCCCGATGAGCGTGCGTCCGACATCCGAGCGTGCGGTAAGCGCGCCCGCCAACGCCGAGTGGGCGAGACAGCCCGAGCGCAGCAACATGGCCATGCTGCGCCTGATGGCGTGGCTGTCGCTGCGCCTGGGGCGTCCGGCGGGGCGCGTGGTGCTGCACCTGATCGCCGCCTATTTCTTCCTCTTCGCGCCTGCCGCCCGCCGCGCCTCGCGCGCCTACCTGCCGCGCGCACTCGGTCGCCCGGCACGCATCGGCGATGGCTACCGGCAGGTGTTCAGCTTTGCGGCAACCATCCACGACCGCATCTACCTGCTGAAGGACCGCTTCGACCTGTTCGACATCCGCATCGAGGGCGAAGAGTTGATCCGCAACCAGATCGCCAGTGGCGAGGGCGCGTTGCTGTTCGGCGCGCATGTGGGCAGCTTCGAGGTCATTCGCGCAGTGGGTCGCACCCAGCCCGGCCTCAAGGTGGCGCTGGCGATGTACGAGGACAATGCACGCCGGATCAACGCCTTGCTTGCGGCGCTCAACCCGTCGGCCAGCCCCGAGGTGATTGCGCTCGGCAAGCTCGATGCCATGCTCAGGATCCATGCCCGGCTTGAGGACGGCGCTCTGGTCGGCGTGCTTGCCGACCGCAGCCTCGGCGACGAAGTGCGCAGACCGGTTAAACTGCTCGACAGTGATGCCGAGCTGCCATTGGGCCCGTTCAGGATGGCCGCCATGCTCGGTGCCCGCATCATCTTCATGGCCGGGCTGTATCACGGTGACAATCGCTACACGATCCGCTTCGAACCCATCGCCGATTTCAGCCAGGTCGGACGCCACGACCGCGAGAATGCCATCCATAACGCCATGCTGAGCTACGCTGAAGCGCTTGAGCGCTGCTGTCGCGATGCGCCTTCAAACTGGTTCAACTTCTTCGATTTCTGGAACGACTTCGATCCCGCCAAGATCCCCCCATCACGATGACCGTCCGCCTGCTTGCACTCCTGATCGGGCTCCTTGCCGGCCATGCCCACGCCGCCGGCTGGGATGTCGCTGCGCTGATGAAGACCCTCGCGGGCAATGGCGGCGGGAAGGTGCGCTTCGTCGAGACCCGCCATCTGGCCATTCTCGACCAGCCCCTGAGCACGACCGGCGAACTGGTCTACCGTGCGCCGGCCAGGCTTGAGCGTCACACCGAAACGCCGGTACGCGAATCCATGGTGCTCGACGGCGACACCCTGACCCTCACCCGCGAGGGCAAGACCCACAGCCTGCGTCTGCGCGACTATCCGGAAGTCGCCGCGCTGATCGAGAGCATCCGTGCCACGCTGGCCGGTGACCGCAAGACACTTGAGCGCAGCTACGCCCTGTCACTGTCGGGCACGGCCGAACAATGGTCGCTCGACCTTCTGCCATCCGATCCTGCTGTGGCAAAGGTGGTGTTGCGCATCAGCATCGGCGGCAGCAGAGGCGAAGTGCGCACTGTAGACATCCTCCAGGCCGACGGCGATCGCTCGGAAATGCGTATCGAACCGGTACCGCGATGAGCATGCGCCCGCGTCTCACCGCCTTCCTGTTGTGGCTGGCCATTGTCGGCGTATTGGCCACGATCGTTGCCCGGTCCAGCTTTACCGCCGACATGTCAGTGTTTCTGCCCCGCAGCCCGACCCCCGAGCAACAACTGCTCGTTGACCAGCTGCGCGACGGCATGGTGTCGCGGATGACCCTGATCGGGCTGTCAGGAGGCAGCGTCTCCAGGCGCAGCGAGGTGTCGCGCAAGATGGCCGTAGCCCTGCGCGCCGACGAGCGCTTTGCCGCGGTCAATAACGGCGAAGCGGTGCATCTCGAGGCCGACCGCCGCTGGCTGTTCGAGAATCGCTACGCCCTCAGCACTGCGGTCACCCCGGAACGGTTCAGCGTCGAGGGCCTGCGCAGCGCACTGCAGGATTCGGTAAACCTGCTCGCATCGCCCGCCGGGCTGCTCGCCAAGCCCCTGCTCACCCGCGACCCCACCGGCGAGCTCATGCTGCTGCTGAGCGCACTCGACAGCGTGGAGCAGCCGCGGCGCGATGGCGACGTGTGGATTTCGCGTAATGGCGACACCACCCTGCTGCTGGCGATGAGCCGTGCCTCCGGCGCCGACATCGACGCCCAGGAGGCCGCGATGAATGCCATCCGCACCGCGTTCGGGCAGGCCGTCAGCGCGTACGGCGACAACAGGAACGGCAACGCCATCCACCTCGACATGACCGGGCCAGGCGTGTTCTCGGTGCAGTCTCGCACCACCATCAAGGACGAAGTCACCCGCATCGCGGCCATCGGCAGCAGCCTCATCGTCATCCTGCTGCTCATCATCTACCGCTCCCTTCCGGTGCTGCTGCTCGGCCTGCTCCCCGTAATCACCGGCACCCTGGCCGGCATCGCCGCAGTGAGCATCGGTTTTGGCGTGGTGCATGGCCTCACGCTCGGCTTCGGCACCACCCTGATCGGCGAGGCGGTCGATTACGCCATCTATCTTTTTGTGCAGCGCGGGCAGCCGCAGGACAGCAAAAACGGGTTCTGGCCCACCATTCGTCTTGGCCTGCTGACCTCGGCCTGCGGCTTCGTCGCCTTGCTGGCGTCAGGCTTTCCAGGGCTTGCACAGCTCGGTCTGTATTCCCTTGCCGGCCTCATCGCTGCGGCGCTGATGACGCGCTACCTGCTCCCGGCCATGCTGCCGGCCGATTTCCGTCTGCGCGACGTAACCCCGCTCGGACGCCGCCTCGCTGCGCTGGTCTCCGCTGCCACCCGGCTACGCTGGCTGGTGATCACGCTGGCCCTGAGCAGCCTCGCCCTGATCGCGATCCAGCGTCAGGCCATCTGGAACAGCGAGCTGCTCGCCCTGAGCCCCATACCGATCGCCGACCAGGTGCTTGACCAGCGTCTGCGCAACGAGCTCGGCGCACCCGACGTGCGCTACCTGATCGTGGTCGACGGCCATGACGCCGAAGCCGCCCTGCAGGCCGCCGAAGCGCTGGCCCCGGCGCTTGACCTGCTGCAGGACGAAGGACGCATCAGCGGCTGGGACAGCCCCACACGCTACCTCCCCAGCCAGGCAACCCAGCGCGCCCGCATCAACAGCCTGCCGCGGCGCGACGCGCTCTCTGCCCGTCTGCAGGCAGCCAGCGCAGACCTGCCGCTGCGTGCCGAGCGCCTGCAACCCTTTCTCGATGAAGTGGAGGCCGCACGCCAGCGCCCGCTGCTCAACCGCGCCTCGATGGAGGGCACCTCGCTCGCGCTCGCCGTTGACGCCATGCTGATCGAAACCGACCACGGCGTGCGTGCCCTGCTTCCGCTACGTGCCCCCACCGAAGGCCGCCAGGCCGGATTGATCGACGCCGACGCGGTACGCGCCGAACTGGCCACCGCCCCGCCCCCGGCCGACGGCTCGCCGGCACTCTTTCTCGATCTCAAGCACGAATCCGACACGCTCTATCGCGGCTATCTGGGCGAAGCCATCCAGCTCTCGCTCGGCGGCGTATTCGCCATCCTCGCCCTGCTGCTGGTCTTCCTGCGCAGTCCCATGCGGGTCATCCGCGTCGCCCTGCCGCTGGCGGCCTCCATCCTGGTGGTGGTCGCGGCGCTGACGCTGGCCGGCAAGCAGCTCATCCTGCTGCATCTGGTCGGCCTGCTGCTGATCGTCGCGGTGGGTTCCAACTACGCGCTGTTCTTCGACCGTGGCGCCGGCGACAACACGGCGCCCAGCCCGGCCACGCTGGCCTCGCTGCTGTTCGCCAACCTCACGACCGTCGCCGGATTCGGTTTGCTGGCGTTTTCCGAAGTGCCGGTGCTGCAGGCCATCGGCATTACCGTCGGGCCGGGCGCAGTGCTGGCCCTGGTGTTCTCGGCCATGCTCAGCCCGCGTCGTCCACTGCCGCCCGGCCCCTGAGCCTCCTGCGATGACGCTCAACACCCTGAGCCTTTCTGCCGCAGCCGGTGTCACGGCACCCACGCTGCTGGTCATGCTTGCAGGCGCCTATGACAGACCGGCAGACTTTGTGGACGCAGGCTTCGGCGCGGCCCTGCACTCCAGCGGGCGGGCGCTCGACCTGGTCCTGGTGGAGAGCGACCTGGCAGCGGTCTGCGACGGCAGCCTCGCCACCCGGCTCGAAGCGGAAATCATTGCCCCGCGGCGGGCGATCTATCCGCAGGTACTCACCGGCGGCATCTCGATCGGTGGCATCACCGCGCTGATGCATGCCGATCTGCATCCGGGTGGCAGCGACGGACTGGTGCTGCTCGCGCCCTATCCCGGCAACCGCAGCATCACCCGCGAAATCGCCGCGGCCGGCGGCCTCTCAGCGTGGCAGGCCGACGACGGCCTCGCCGCCAACGACGAGCGCCGCGGCTGGCGCGCCTTGCGGGACGCGGCCCGCACCCGCACGCCACCGGTGTGGCTGGGCTTCGGCAATGACGACCGTTTCTCCGGCGGACATGCGCTGATGGCCGCGGTGCTGCCAGCAGCGCAGGTCTGCCGTATCGCCGGGGGCCACGACTGGCCGACCTGGCTGCAACTGTGGCAATCCTATCTCTCGCTCCATCCGCTTCAAGCGCCCTGACGCAATGCCCACTCCCATCCTGCCACGCCCGGCAAGCCTCGTGCTGCTTGCCTTTCTCATGCTGTCCAGCGTGCTGCCGGCATTCGCCGATGCACCGCCCCAGCGCCCCCGCATCGGCCTCGCCCTGTCCGGCGGCGGCGCCCGCGGTGCCGCCCACATCGGCGTGCTGCAGGTGCTCGAAGCCCTGCGCATCCCGGTGGATTGCATCACCGGCACCAGCATGGGCTCGATCGTCGGCGGCGCCTATGCCGCGGGCCTGTCGGCCGACGACCTCGAGGCGGCAGTCGTCGCCACTGACTGGGACGATGTCTTCAACGACAAGCCTCCCCGTCAGGAGCAGTCGATCCGGCGCAAGGCCGATGCGCTGAAGGGCTTGAGCGAAGTCGAACTGGGACTCAAGGCTGATGGCATTGCCGCGGCCCGCGGCCTGGTCAGCGGCGTCGAGATCGAGAGCTTCCTGCGCCGCCTCACCCGTCCGGTGGCCGACGTGGAGCGCTTTGCCGAGCTGCCGATTCCGTTCAAGGCCGTCGCCACCGACATCGAAACCGGCGACGCCGTCATCCTCGATCACGGCAGCCTGCCGCAGGCGATGCGGGCCAGCATGGCGATTCCGGGGGTGATGGCACCGGTCGAGCTCGACGGCAAGCTGCTGGTCGACGGCGGCATCGCCAACAACCTGCCCATCGGCCTGGTGCGCCAGACCTGTGCCGACGTGGTGATCGCGGTCAATATCCAGTCCACCCTGCTCAAGCGCGAGCAACTCAGCTCGGCCTTCTCCATCACCGGCCAGCTCATCAACCTGCTCGGCAAGAGCCGTGTCGACGCCGAACTCGCCACCCTTGGCGAAAACGACATTCTGATCGCCCCCGACCTGGGCGACATCACCTCGGGCAGCTTCGAGCGCCAGCCCGAAGCCATCGCCCGCGGACGGGACGCGGCGCAGGCCCTTGCCGCCACCCTGCGACGCTACAGCCTGCCCGAAGACGAGTACCTCGCATTGCGCAGCAGCCAGACGCTGGCCAGCAACGGCCTGGGCAAGGTCGCACAGATCCGCTTCGAGGGCCTCAAGCGCACCAACGATGCCGTGCTGCGCGACCTGATGCACAGTGCGAGCGAGGACTCCCTGTCCGAAGAGACCCTGGCCGCCGACATGCGCCGCATCTACGGACGCGGCGACTTCGAAGGCATCGACTACCGCATCGCCCCGCAGGACGGCGTCCGCACCCTGATCGTGAGTCCGCGCGAGAAGAGCTGGGGCCCGGACTACCTCGGCTTCGGTCTTGGCGTGGCCTCGGACTTCACCGGCGACTCCCAGTACAACCTGATCGTGCAGCACCGCAAGACCTGGATCAATGCCCTGGGCGCGGAGTGGGCGACCGAACTCAAGATCGGCTGGCGCAACCGCATCAGCTCCGAGTTCTACCAGCCGCTGGACGCTGCCGGACGCGCCTTCGTCCAGCCCTATCTGTCGGCCGAAACCTACAAGCAGAGCCTTTACGTGGACAGCGAGCGCATCGCCACCTATGCCTTCGAACAGGGTACGGTGGGCTTGGATCTGGGCTACAACTTCGGCACCGTCGGCATGCTGCGTGCAGGCCCGGTGTGGCGCAAGGGCAGCTACACCCGCGACACCGGCACGGCACTGGTCGCCGGCGGCGACTACGAAACCACCGGCCTGCAGATCCGCCTGCTGGTCGACCAGCTCGACCGTGTGCGCCTTGCCAGCGAAGGCTATGCGCTCAATCTCACCGCCACCAAGGCGCGCCAGCGCGATGGCACAAAGCTCGACTACTCACTGCTTGAAGGCCACGGCCAGGTGTTTCTCAATCAGGGCCCTCATACCCTGGGCATCAGTGCCGAGGCCGGCACCAGCTTCAACACCACCCTGCCCGGACAGGACCTGTTCCAGCTCGGGGGGCCGTTGCGCCTGTCCGGCTACCGCTTCGGGGAGTTTCTCGGCGCGCAATACGACTTCGCCCGCCTCGAGTATCGCAACCGCGCCATTCGACTGCCAGCGATCCTCGGCTCCGGCGTATTCCTGGGCGGGAGCATCGAAACCGGACGCGTGGGCAGGCTGCTCAACACCGGCGAAAACTCGGGCCGGCGCTACTCGACCTCGATCTTTCTTTCGGCCAATACCGCGCTCGGCCCGGCCTATCTGGGCTTCGGGGTCGGCGACAGGGGCAGCAAGACACTGTTTCTCGTCCTCGGCGTACCGTGACCGGCATGCAGCGCATGCACGATGCAAGCGCCGGGGCCGGTTACAATTGCGCCCACATGAATACCCCACATCGCAGCCGCCCGTGGCGGCCTACTCCCCTGATCTCTGTCGCCCTGATCCTGCATCCGGGCGCGCTTACTGCATGGCTGATCTGGCCGCAGAGCTGGCCCTGGGGGCTGGCCGCAGTCGTCTTCAGCCATCTCGCACTCACCGCCGCCGGATTGTGGCCCCGCAGTCGCCTGCTTGGCCCCAACATCACCCGTCTGCCCCAAGCGGCAATCGGCCGTGGCGAAATCGCACTCACCATCGACGACGGCCCTGAGCCGTCCGTCACACCGGCGGTGCTCGACTTGCTCGAACGCCACGGGGCCCGCGCCAGCTTCTTCTGCATCGGCGAGCGTGCCGCAGCCTACCCGGACCTGATTGCCGAGATCGTGCGCCGCGGCCACACGGTGGAGAACCACTCGCATTACCACCGCCATCATTTCTCTCTGTTCGGCCCCAAGCGCATCCGCCACGACCTGAACAAGGCTCAGGCGCAGCTCACCGCGCTTGCCGGCAGCCGGCCACAGTTCTTCCGCGCGCCGGCCGGGCTGCGCAACCCGTTCCTGGAGCCGGTGCTGGCCGCACTCGGACTGCAGCTCGCGAGCTGGACCCGACGCGGATTCGACACCCGTGAAACACGGCCGGACATGGTGCTCACCCGCCTCACCCGCGATCTCGCCGCCGGCGACATCCTGCTCCTGCACGACGGCCACTGCGCACGCACGCCCGAGCGCCGAGTGGTGATCCTGGAGGTGCTGCCACCCCTGCTCGACACCATCCGCGCCGCCAAGCTCCACCCTGTCACCCTACGCCAAGCCCTGCAATGAGTTCGTCTTTCCGCAAACGTCTGCTTGACGCCGCTACAAGTCCGTACCGCCCGGCCGGACACTTCGCCTGGCACTTTGCCCGCGGCAAGCTCGGCCGCGACCCGGTGTTCTTCAGCCTGCTCGCAGACGGCGCCTTCCCGCCGCAGGCGCGCATCGTCGACCTCGGCTGCGGCCAGGGGCTGCTGTCGAACTGGCTCACCGCGGCGGCCCGCCTCCATGCCGAGGGTGACTGGCCAGCCGACTGGCCCCCTGCACCGCAGCTGAGCGCCTATCGCGGCATCGAACTCATGCCGAAGGACGTCGAGCGCGCCCGCCCTGCACTGCCGCCCGGTGCGGTGGTGGAACAGGGCGATATCCGCGACGTGGCGCTTGGCGACGTCAACGTGGTGGTCATCCTCGACTCCCTGCATTACATCGAGACCGCCGCGCAGAACGCAGTGCTGCAACGTGTACGGGATGCGCTGGCACCGGACGGCACCCTGATCATGCGCGTCGGCGACGCCGCCGCCGGCCTGCCCTTCGTACTGTGCACCTGGGTGGACCAGCTGGTCACCCGCGCGCGTGGCCACCGCCTGCCCACGCTCTACTGCCGCCCTGCGGCCGAGTGGCAGCGTCAGCTCGAACAGCTCGGCTTCAAGGTCACCCCACAGCCGATGGATGCGGGCACACCGTTTGCCAACACCCTGCTGCTCGCCCGCCGCAGCGCCTGATTCCGGCCGGTTTGTTAGAATCCGTTCATATTCCACCGGATCCGCGCGTTGAAACCACTGCTCATCTCTCGCTATACGGCCACCAGTTGCATCGGCACCGGGCTGGACGCCACCCGCGCCGCGCTGGCTGACTGCCGCAGCGGCCTGCGCCACTGCGATTTCGAGACCATCACGCTCGACACCTGGATCGGTCGCGTGCCGGGCCTCGAAGCCGTGGTGATGTCGCCCGCGCTGGCCGACTACGACTGCCGCAACAACCGTCTGGCCCTGCTCGGGCTGATGCAGGACGGATTCATTGACGCGGCCATGGATGCGGTGAACCGGTACGGCGCGAAACGGGTGGCGGTGCTGCTGGGCACCAGCACCTCGGGCATTCTTGAAACCGAGCTCGCCTATCGACATCGCGACCCGGTCAGCGGCGCGCTGCCGCCCGAGTTCCACTACCGTGGCAGCCACAACATCTTCTCGGTTGCCGAATTCGTGCGCCACGCGACCGGCGCCGGCGGACCGGCCTGGGTGATTTCCACCGCGTGCTCATCGAGTGCGAAGATTTTCGCCAGTGCATCCCGGATGCTCGATCTTGGCCTGATTGACGCGGCCATCGTCGGCGGTGTCGATTCGCTGTGCCTGACCACGCTGTACGGTTTCAACTCGCTCGAACTGGTCGCGCCCGAACCCTGTCGCCCGTTCGATCCTGCACGCAGCGGGATTTCGATTGGCGAGGCCGCGGCCTTTGCCTTGCTCGAACGTGCACCGGCCCGCCCTGCCGACGATGCGATCCTGCTCACGGGCTACGGCGAGTCCAGCGATGCCTACCACATGTCCTCGCCCCATCCGGACGGCCTCGGTGCGCGCATGGCGATGGAGCAGGCGCTCGCGCGCGCCGGCCTGGACACCGCTGACGTCGACTACATCAACCTGCACGGCACCGGCACACCAAGTAACGACAGTGCCGAGGGGGCTGCCGTGCACTCCCTGATCGGCAAGGCCACCCCCGCCAGCTCGACCAAGGGCGCGACAGGTCATACGCTGGGCGCCGCAGGCGGCCTGGAAGCGGTGTTCTGCGCGCTGGCGCTGAGTGACGGACTGATCCCCGGCAGTCCCGGCACCCGCAGCCTGGACCCGGACATCGACATTGACTACCGACAGACACCGCAGCAGGCGACGCTGCGCCATGTACTGTCAAACTCGCTCGGCTTCGGCGGCACCAACTGCAGCCTCGTCCTGTCACGTGCGGGCGGAAGACCATCATGAGTACCAAGCCACTATCGGTCGCGATCCGGGGGGTCGGTCTCATCGGCCCCGGCTTCGACAACTGGCCGGCAGCCCGTGCTGTTCTGGCCGGAGACACGCCCTGGGTGCCCGCCGCCACCCGCGTTCCCAGCCCCGGCATGCTGCCACCGGCCGAACGTCGGCGCGTCGGCGCCGTGATCAAACTGGCGCTGTGCGCGGGCATGGAGGCTGTCGATGCGGCAGGCGCCAACGCCGCGCAACTGGCCACGGTGTTCGCCTCGGCCGGGGGCGACGGCGCCAACTGCCATGCCATCTGCGAGGCGCTTGCCAGCGACGACCGCCGGATTTCACCGACCCGCTTCCATAACTCGGTGAACAACGCCGCCTCCGGCTACTGGGGAATCGCCTCCGGCGCCATGGCAACCTCCACCATCATCTCCGCCTTCGACGGTAGTCTGGCTGCCGGGCTGATCGAAGCCTTCGCGCTGACCCATGAACTCAATCAACCGGTGTTGCTGCTGGTGTATGACCACCCCTACCCGGAACCGCTGGCGGCAGCACGTCCGGTCCGTGACGCTTTCGCCCTGGCCTTGCTGCTCGACCCCAACGGCAACGA
>Ga0172382_10002721_pt1 | contig 28996 bp, 33 predicted proteins | sample Leawel138RmetaG_FD_122245 | JGI IMG/M metagenome (GOLD analysis project Ga0172382, IMG submission 122245) | Leachate microbial communities from a municipal landfill in Southern Ontario, Canada - Leachate well 138R metaG | ecosystem: Engineered > Solid waste > Landfill > Unclassified | place...
ATCCAGCTGAGCTACGGGTGCATACCGTTCGCGAGGTGCTTACGTCATGCTTACGCGAGTTTTTTGGCTTCTTGAAGAGCAAACCCGATATTCGCTCAAGCCATTGTTAAATCAATACCTTTTACCAACACCTGCAGCCTTCGCTGGACTTGACTACCGCCTTCGGAGGGCAGCGCTCTATCCAGCTGAGCTACGGGTGCCTGGGCGGGGCCCTAGCAAGCTGGCGGGATGCCAGCAATGGAGATTGTTGGCGATGCCGATCGTGCAGCCAAATTTATGTGTGCCTCTCGAGGCTGCACCCATCCGATGGCTGCGCGTCTCCCCGACCCGCGCCTCAGCACGGGCGCGGGGACAGATGTTTTGCCGGGCGAAGGCGAAGCGCCCGGTGGCGACGTCAGTTCGTCGGCGGCGCCTGGTTGGTGATGCCGTCGCCGGGACGATCCTGCGGTGCGTTCATCGCGCCGGTCATCCAGATCGCCGACAGCGCGATGATCGCCAGCACCAGGCTGATCATCAGCACGTAGCGGACGATGTGAGGCGTTGTGGCGCCCCGCGCCTCGTCCGTGGTGACGTGCACTTCGTCGCCGATGCGTTCCATCTCGCGTCTCCTCGCGTCCACTCCCGAGAGATCGGGTCATTGAAACGCGGCAGCGCGGGCCAAGGTTCCGCGGGGCGAGGAGAAGGCGCCGGCCTCAATCGCGCAGGAGTTCGTTGATCCCGGTCTTGGAACGCGTCTGGGCGTCCACTGTCTTGACGATGACCGCGCAGTAGAGCGAGGGGCCGGGCGTGCCGTCGGGCAGCGGCTTGCCGGGGAGCGAGCCGGGAACGACCACCGAATAGGGCGGTACCCGGCCGATGTGGACCTCGCCGGTCGCGCGGTCGACGATCTTGGTCGAGGCGCCGAGGAACACGCCCATCGAGATCACCGCGCCCTCGCCAACGATCACGCCCTCGGCCACTTCCGAACGCGCGCCGATGAAGCAGTTGTCCTCGATCACCACCGGGTTCGCCTGCAGCGGCTCCAGCACGCCGCCGATGCCGGCGCCGCCCGAAATGTGCACGCCCTTGCCGATCTGCGCGCAGCTTCCCACGGTCGCCCAGGTGTCGACCATCGTGCCTTCGCCGACATAGGCGCCGATGTTGATGAAGCTGGGCATCAGCACCACGCCCCTGGCGATGAAGGCGCCGCGCCGTGCCACCGCGCCGGGAACGACGCGGAAGCCGGCTTCCTTGAAGCGGCCTTCGCTCCAGCCTTCGAACTTCAGCGGCACCTTGTCGAACGCATCGACGCCGGCCGCGCCGTAGGGGATGGGGCCGTTGTCATTGAGGCGGAACGAGAGCAGCACCGCCTTCTTGAGCCACTGGTTGACCTTCCAGCCGCCCCCTCCCGAACCATTGCAGCCATCGGGCTCGGCCACGCGCGCCGCGCCCGAATCGAGCAGTTCCAGCGCTTCCTCGACCACCCGGCGCACGTCGCTGCTGGCTGGCGTGACGGTGTCGCGCGCGTCCCAGGCGGCTTCGATGGCGGTTTCGAGTTCGGACATGCTTGGCTCCCTTGGCGTCTCGTGTGTCGGCGGTGGCGCCTATCGTCTGCGGCGCGTCAGGACAAGGTGTGTCGGGCTTGCGCGCGGATCAGGCTTCCGGCCGCATCAGCTCGCGCACGAAGCCGATCAGCCCGGTCTGCCGCGCGCGACGCAGGCGCTCGGCGGCGAGGATATGCAAGACCTTCCCGAAGCAGGTGCGGATGTCGTCGTTGACAACGACGTAGTCGTAGCCGTCCCAATGGCTGATCTCCGCCTGGGCGCGGGCCATGCGGGCGGCGATCACGTCCTGGCTGTCGGTGCCGCGGGAGGTGAGGCGGCGGCGCAGTTCGCCCAGGCTCGGCGGCAGCAGGAAGACGCGCACCACGTCGGCCTCAGCCTTCTGATAAAGCTGCTGGGTGCCCTGCCAGTCGATGTCGAACAGGAAGTCCCGGCCTTCCTTGAGCCCCGCCTTGATCTGCGCCTTGGGCGTGCCGTAGCTGTGCCCGAAGACGTGCGCCCATTCCAGGAACTGGCCCTGCTCGACCATCGCGTCGAACTCGGCCTGGTTCTTGAAGATATAGTCCTTGCCGTCGACCTCGCCGGGTCGTGGCGGGCGCGTCGTCACCGAGATCGACATGCCGATATGCTCGTCATGCTCGAGCAGCATGCGCGAGATCGTCGTCTTGCCCGCGCCCGAAGGCGAGGAGAGGACGAACATCAGGCCGCGCCTGTGCAGCGCGTCGGCATCGGCATCTTGAGCGGTGGTCATGCCCGCTGATGGCGGCAGCGGGCGGGCAAATCAAGCGTTGTCGGCCTGCTCCTCGACCGCGGCCGCGCCTTCGGCTATGGCCTTGCCCCGCCTTTTGCGGTCATAGAGCGTCTTGGCGAGGAGCCCGCCGCCGACCAGCAGGGCGCCGGGCACCGAGCGCGTGGCGACCCGGGCGACAGCGGTGCCCAGCAGCGTCTGCGTCATGCCGCGCCCCTTGACGATGTCGCGGGCCTTATCGGGCGGATACTTGACGCCGAGCAGCGTCCGTTCGACGACATGGCGCAGCAGCCGCCCGCCGCCGCGCAGCGCGACGTCGGCGATGATCAGGTTGGTCATCGGGCTGGGGCTGGGACCCTGGGTTTCGCGAAGCGCCTTCCCGGCCTCTTTCGCCACATTGTCCGCGCCGGTCCTGGCGGCGGCGGTCTTCTTCGCCACGCTGCCGCCGGACTTCACCTTGCCTGAGGCCATGACAACCCTCGCTGACGGGGCCGCCGCCCCCTTTTACTTCTTGCGGCCGAAGTCGACCGAGACGACGTTCGAGCCGTCTTCCGGCGGAGAAACGCGCGGAGTCTGGGCACGTTCCTGCGAATCGTTTTCCGCATCGTCGTGCGGCTCGTGCTCGAACTGTGCGGCCACCGCCTGGAACTGCAGGCCGAAATCGACCGCCGGGTCGACGAAGGCGGTGATCGCGGCAAAGGGGATCACCAGCTTGGCCGGAACCTGGTTGAAGCTGAGACCGACCGAAAAGAGAGTGTCTTCCACCTTCAGTTCCCAGAACTTGTTCTGGAGCACGATGGTCATCTCGTCGGGGAACCGTTCTTTGAGATGCGCCGGAATCGATACGCCGGGGGCGCCGGTCTTGAACGTGATGTAGAAATGGTGGTTGCCGGGCAAGTCGCCGCCCGTCGCCTCCACCTGACCGAGCACGCGACCGACCACGGCGCGCAGGGCTTCCTGCACGATCTCGTCGTAGGGGATCAGGCTGTCGGGCACATCATCGGTCATCGCTGTTCAAGTGGCCTTCCCGCGGCCATGGGTCAAGGCTTTCCGCAGACGCCGCCATTGATTCCCACGGTCTCGTGTCTATAGGCCTGCACATGCGCACCGCCCGGATCACCCGCAAGACTCAAGAGACCGACATCGCGGTCGAGATCAATCTCGACGGCACCGGCACCTATGAGGTGTCGACCGGGATCGGCTTCCTCGACCACATGATCGAGCAGTTCTCGCGCCATTCGCTGATCGATATTTCCTGCAAGATCGTCGGCGACCTTCACGTCGACCAGCACCACACCACCGAGGACAGCGCCATCGCCATCGGCCAGGCGATCGCCCAGGCGCTGGACGACAAGGCCGGCATCGGCCGCTACGGCCACGCCTATTCGCCGATGGACGAGACGCTGGCCCGCGTCGCGCTCGACATCTCGGGCCGGCCCTGGCTCACGTGGAAGGCCGCGTTCACCCAGCCGCGCCTGGGCGAGATGGACACGGAGCTGTTCGAGCACTGGTTCCACTCGATCTCGCAGGCGGTGGGCATCACGCTGCACATCGAGCTGCTCCACGGCCAGAACAACCACCACATCATCGAGGCGATCTTCAAGGGCTTCGCCCGCGCCATGCGCCAGGCGGTGGAACTCGATCCGCGCAAGGGCGGCGTCATCCCTTCGACCAAGGGGCTCCTTGGTGGCTGAGCCCGGCGCCTGCGCGACGGGTTCGCGCCGCCCCCGCGTGAGCGGGACAATCGTTCATGGCTGAAGTGCTGGCGCTGGTCGATTACGGAGCAGGCAACCTGCATTCGGTGGCCAACGCGCTGAAGGCGGCGGGGGCTGACGGCGTCACCGTGACCTCCGATCCCGACGTGGTGCGCGCGGCGGACCGTATCGTCCTGCCCGGCGTCGGCAGTTTCCGCGCCTGCGTCGAGGGGCTGCGGGCGATCCCGCACCTGGTCGATTCGATGGCGGAACGCGTGCTGGTCGGCGGCGCGCCGTTCCTCGGCATCTGCGTCGGCATGCAGCTTCTCGCCAGCCGCGGCGTCGAGCACGGCGTGACCCAGGGGCTCGACTGGATCGAGGGCGAGGTGCGGCTGATCGAGGTCACCGACCCGGCGATCAAGATCCCGCACATGGGCTGGAACGACGTGATCGTGTCGCGGCATTCGCCGGCAGGCGGGCTGATCGAGCCGGGCGAGGCCTATTTCCTGCATTCGTACCACTTCGTGCCCGACGACGGGCATTGCATCGCCGCGATGACCGATCACGGCGGCGGCCTCGTCGCCGCGGTCGCGCGCGACAACGTGGTCGGCGTGCAGTTCCATCCCGAGAAGAGCCAGGCATTCGGCCTGGCGCTCCTGTCGCGTTTCCTGGAGTGGAAGCCTTAGGAATGATCGTCTTTCCCGCCATCGATCTCAAGCAGGGCCAGGTGGTCCGCCTCGCCGAAGGCGATATGGCGCGCGCCACGGTCTATGGCGACGACCCGGCCGCGCAGGCGATGCTCTTTGCCGAAGCCGGATCGCAGCATCTCCACGTGGTCGACCTCGACGGCTCCTTCGCCGGCCGGGCCGAGAACCGCGCCGCGGTGGAGGCGATCCTTGCGGCCTTTCCCGGCCACGTCCAGCTTGGCGGCGGCATTCGCACGCGCGCGGCGGTCGAGGGCTGGTTCGACCTCGGCGTGTCGCGCGTGGTCATGGGCACCGCGGCGCTCAAGGACCCGCAGTTCGTCAAGGACATGGCCCGGGCCTTCCCCGGCGGCGTGGTCGTCGCGGTCGACGCGCGTGACGGTATGGTCGCGACCGAGGGCTGGGCCGAGGTGTCCGACGTCTCGATCGTCGACATGGCGCGCCGTTTCGAGGATGCTGGCGTGGCCAGCCTGTTGTTCACCGACATCGGCCGCGACGGGCTGCTGAAAGGCTGCAACATCGATGCCACGGTCGACCTCGCGCGGCGCACCGGCCTGCCGGTGATCGCCAGCGGCGGCGTCAAGGGCCTCGACGACATCCGCATGCTGGCAGTCCACGCAAGCGACGGGATCGAGGGCGTGATCACCGGGCGGGCGCTCTACGACGGGCGGCTGGACCTGGCGGCGGCGATCGCCATGGCGGAGCGGGGCTGATGTCGGCGCGTGTGCTTCGACAAGCTCAGCATGAGCGGATGTTTTGCGCCGAGCCCAATGGCCCGCTCAGCCTGAGCTTGTCGAAGGCCACGCGCTGCCGGAGCCTTCCATGACCGTCCGTATCCGCGTCATCCCCTGCCTCGACGTCGCCGACGGCCGCGTGGTCAAGGGCGTCAACTTCGTCGACCTGCGCGATGCCGGCGACCCGGTGGAGCAGGCGCGCGCCTATGACGCGGCGGGCGCGGATGAGCTGTGCTTTCTCGACATCTCCGCCAGCCACGAGGGGCGCGGCACGCTGCTCGATGTCGTGCGGCGCACGGCCGAGGTCTGCTTCATGCCGCTGACCGTGGGCGGCGGCGTACGCTCGGTCGACGACGCGCGCGCGCTGCTGCTGGCGGGCGCGGACAAAGTGGCGGTCAATTCCGCAGCGGTCGCCCGCCCCGAGGTGATCGCAGAGATCGCCGAAAAGTTCGGCAGCCAGTGCGTCGTCGCCTCGGTCGATGCGCGCAGGCAGGACGGCGGCTGGGAGATATTCACCCACGGCGGCCGCAAGGCGACGGGGATCGACGCGGTCGCGCACGCTGTCCGCCTTGCCGAACTGGGTGCGGGCGAACTGCTTGTCACCTCGATGGACGGCGACGGCACGCAGCAGGGCTACGACCTCCAACTCACCCGCGCCATCGCCGATACCGTCCCGGTGCCGGTGATCGCCAGCGGCGGCGTCGGCACGCTCGACCATCTCGTCGAAGGCGTGACCCAGGGCCATGCGAGCGCGGTCCTGGCCGCCTCGATCTTCCATTTCGGCACGCATTCTATCGCCGAGGCGCACGCGGCCCTGCGCGCCGCGGGATTGCCCGCGCGCGGTTGAAGGCTGTCGGCCTCCCTGACAATGCGGCCGATCCCCGCCGCATCGTTAACCACTGAAGCCGCCTCTTGGGATGCCTTTCGCCGGCATGGCCCGAAGATTGCGTTAACTTCTGCCGTGAACCGCATCCGCACAGTCATCGCCGCCGCAGGGGCCAGCCTCGCATTCGCCGGGCCGGCCTATGCCGCCGATCCGATCGCCTTGCCCGATCCGTCGGGCGTGACGCTGTTCGCGCTTGGCGTCGCCGGGCTGCTCATCGGCCGGCGCGTCGCGGGGAGGCGCCGCGACTGAGGCGGCTTGACCGCAGGGGCGCGCCGCCGCATGGCTTCGCCCATGGCCGATTCCGACACGCTTGCCCGCCTCGAAGCGGTGATTGCCGCCCGGCGCGGCGCCGATCCGGATTCGAGCTACGTCGCCCGGCTGAACGCCCGCGGCGTCAGGAAAATCGCGCAGAAGCTGGGCGAGGAAGCCACCGAGACGATCATCGCCGCGCTGGCCGAGGACCGCGCCGCGCTGGTGGCCGAAGCGGCCGATCTGCTGTTCCACGTGCTCGTCCTGCTCGGCGCGAAGGACGTGCCGCTGGCCGACGTCCTCGCCGAACTAGACCGGCGCGAGGGCACGTCGGGCATCGCCGAGAAAGCCTCACGGAAATCCTAGGGAGACCCCATGCCGATCGACCCGCGCGAGCCTTACGACGAGAACAACGTCTTCGCCCGTATCCTGCGCGGCGAGTTGCCATGCGACAAGGTCTACGAGGACGAGTTCGTGCTTGCCTTCAACGACATCCGCCCGCAGGCGCCGGTGCACGTGCTGGTGATCCCCAAGGGCGCCTACGTAAGCTGGGACGATTTCACGCTGAAGGCCTCCGATGCGGAGATCGCCGGCTTCACCCGCGCCATCGGCATCATCACCCGGCAGCTCGGCGTCGACGGGGCTGGCTATCGCCTGATGGTCAACATGGGCGGGCACGGCCATCAGGAAGTGCCGCACCTGCATGTCCATATCTTCGGCGGCCGCCAGTTCTTCCACATGCTCGTGCCCGAGTGATTGCGACGATCCACGGATAATCCGTGCCGGAATCGCTTTGAGCCGACCGCGACGGGTTGCCCTGCGACTCGCCCAGCGGCTAACACCGCGCGGCATGACGTCGTTCCCCGAACCCACCAGCGGCCGTTTCGACGGAGCCGTGCACCGCTTCGCGGTGCGCGCCTACTTCGAGGACACGGACCTGTCGGGCGTCGTCTATCACGCCAATTACCTGCGCTGGTTCGAGCGTGCGCGTTCGGACATGCTGCGCCTGCTGGGCATCGACCAGCGCGCCGCTCAGGAAGCCGGCGAGGGCGCCTATGCCGTGTCCGAGCTGGCTATCCGTTATCTCGCCCCTGCCCGGCTCGACGACACGGTGCTGATCGAAAGCCGCGTCGAGGAACTGCGCGCCGCGAGCTGCCGGATGCACCAGCGTGCGCTGCGCGGGGACAGGCTGCTCAGCGAGGCGCGGTTGCGTGTCGGTTTCGTCGCCCCCTCTGGGCGGCCACGCCGGCAGCCCGACGCCTGGCGCGCCGCCTTCGCTTCCATCGTTTCCGTTTCAGAAGGACCCCAATGACGACCTTGTCCCTCCTTGCCGTCGCGGCCGGCGCGCCGACACGGCTCAATCCGGTCAAGCTGTTCCTCGACGCCGACATCGTCGTCCAGGTGGTCATGGCCGGGCTGGTCCTCGCCAGCATCTGGGTATGGGCGATCATCGTCGCCTTTTCGCTGCGCATGGGCAGCGTGCGGCGGCGCTGCGCGGCCTACGAGGCGGACTTCTGGCAGGCGCGCGACTTCGAGGCCTTCCAGGCGCAGCGCGGCAAGGGTGACGTGCCCTCGGCCAAGGTGGCTGCGGCGGGCTTCGCCGAATGGCGGCGCTCGGCCGGCGGCAAGGCGATCGACCGCGAGGGCGCGCGCCAGCGGCTGGCGCTGGCGATCGATTCGGTCGTCGCGCAGGAAGCGGACAACCTGGCGCAGCGGCTGAACTTCCTGGCCACGGTGGGTTCGGTGGCGCCTTTCGTCGGCCTGTTCGGCACCGTCTGGGGCATCATGAACAGCTTCTTCCAGATCGGCCAGCAGCAGAACTCTTCGCTCGCGGTCGTGGCGCCGGGTATTTCCGAAGCGCTTTTTGCCACCGCGATCGGGCTTTTCGCCGCGATTCCCGCGGTCATCGCCTACAACCGCTTCTCGCACCGGGTGAACGGCTTCGAAGCCTCGCTGCAGCGCTTCGGCGACCGCTTCCACGCCAGCCTCAGCCGGCAGATGGAGGGGTGAGGATGCACGCGACCGGGGTCCTCCCCCTTCAGGGCGGAGCAGGCTGATGGCCATGGGTCTTTCCGGCGGCCGCAGGGCCGGGCGGCGGCGCGGGCGGGCACCGATGGCGGAGATCAACGTCACCCCGCTGGTCGACGTGATGCTGGTGCTGCTGATCATTTTCATGGTCACCGCGCCGCTGCTCAAGGCCGGCGTGCCGGTCGAGCTTCCCGAGAGCCGCGCCAAGGCGCTGGCAGAGGAGAAGCAGCAGATCGCGATCACGCTGACGCGCGAGGGCCAGGTCTATCTCGATCAGGACCCGGTCGCGCCGGGCGAACTGGCCGATCGGCTCGCCGGCGTGCCGCCAGGCGCCGACGGCAAGCCGCCGCTGGTGACGCTGCGCGCGGACAAGGCGATTGACTGGGGCCGGGCAATGGCGGTGATGGGCGAACTGAACCGCGCCGGCTTTACCTCGATCTCGCTCGTCACCACTGCGAGCGGCGCGCAGCCGGCGGTAATCGGCGGTTCAGGCGCCGGCGAATAGCCGATCGGGATGGCAGCCGTCGCCCTTCGCAGCGAGGAACGCATCGGTCTGGCGGTGGCCCTGGTGGCGCACGTGGCGCTGGTCGCGCTGCTGTTACTGCCGCGCACCCCGCCGGTGGCCATACCTTCGGACCGGATCGAGGTGACGATCAGCGACGACGTCGGCCTTACCTCGACGTCGCCCGAACCGCAGGCGGAAGCCGCGCCCGATGTCGCGCCCGAACTGGGCGAGCCGGCGCCGCCAGTTCCCGCTCCGCCAGCTCCCGCGCCGAAAGTGGAACCGGCCAAGCCCCAGCCCAGGCCTGAGCCGAAGCCCCAACCCCAACCGAAGCCGCAAGCGAAGCCGGAGCCGCCCCGGCCGGCGCCGCGCCCCGTCGCCTCGCCGCGTCCCGCGCCCCGCGCCGCGGCGAGCCCGGCGCCCCGGCCAGCCGCCGCACCGGCCAAGCCGGCCGCCGCGCCGGCCCAATCGACGACGCGTCCCACGGGCGGCAGCCGCATCGGCAGCGATTTCCTCAAGGGCGTTCCCGGCGCGCAGAACCCCGGGACGGCGCGCAATCCGCCCGCGCAGGCGGCGGGGCCGCAGGTCCAGGCCTCGCTGCTCGGCGCGATCTCGCGCGCGATCCGGCCGCACTGGCAGGGCAAGGTGCCCGAAGGGGCCGATTCCGAAAAGCTGGTGACGGTGCTGCGCTGGAACCTCAACCGCGACGGCTCGATCGCCGGACGGCCCCAGGTGGTGCGCCAGGAAGGGATCACCGACGCCAACCGTCCGCAGGCCGGCCGCCATGCCGAACAGGCGATCCGCGCCGTCGAGCTTGCCGCGCCGTTCGATCTGCCCGATCAGTACTACGACACATGGAAGCGGGTGACGATCCGCTTCGACAAGAGGCTTTCGCAATGACCCTTCGCGCTTCGCTGTTCGCCGCCGCCGCTCTCGTCCTCGCCGTATCCGCTTCGGCGCAGCCCGCGCCACCGCCGCCCCCGGAAGAGGGACTGACCGGCACCGTTTCCGACGAGTCCGTCTGGCAGGATCTCGGCATCGCCATCACGACCTTCGCGACCGACCGGGACGTGCCGACGCAGACCAACGCCGGCTCGACCGCCTCGCTCGGCCGCGCGCTTTCGGATGTGATCTCGGCCGACCTCAGGAACAACGGGCTGTTCAAGCCTTCGGGCCCGGCAGGGCTGCCGCAGCCCGCCTATGCCCAGGTGCAGGCGCCCGACTATCCGGTATGGTCCACGCGCAGTGCCGAGATGCTGGTGCAGGGCTATGTCCGCGCCAACCCGGACGGGCAGCTCACCATCGGCTGCTATCTCTACGACGTGCAGTTGCAGCAGCAACTCGTCAAGGGCGGCTGGGTGGTCGGCCCGGCCGACTGGCGCCGCGCCGCGCACAAGTGCGCGGACATGGTCTATTCGCGCCTGTCTGGCGAGAGCCCGTTCTTCGACAGCAAGATCGCCTATATCGCCGAGACGGGCCCCAAGAGCCGGCGCATGAAGCGGCTGGCCATCATGGATTCGGACGGCGCCAACCACCGCTATCTGACCAGCGGCCAGGCGACCGCGCTGACCCCGCGCTATTCGCCCGATTACCGGCAGATACTCTACCTGTCCTACCTCAACGGCAATCCGCGCATCTACGTCTATGACCTGACGACCAACCAGCAGCGGCTGATCACCGAAAGCCGCAACGCCACGTTCGCGCCGCGCTGGTCGCCCGACGGCAAGTGGATCCTCTATTCGATGGCGATCGCCGGCAACACCGACATCTACAAGATCTCGGCGGCGGGCGGCGGCAGGCCGATCAAGCTGACCGACAGCCCGGCCATCGACATCGGCGGCAGCTTCTCGCCCGACGGAAGCCGGATCGTCTTCGAAAGCGACCGCTCGGGCACCCAGCAGATCTATGTGATGAACGCCGACGGATCGAACCAGCAGCGCATCAGCTTTTTCGGCGGACGCTCGGCGACTCCCGAATGGAGCCCGCGCGGCGATCAGATCGCCTTCACCCACATCGCCGGCAACCTGCGTATCGCGGTGACCAGCCCCTCGGGCGGCGGCATGCGCTACCTGACCGATAGCTGGCAGGACGAGGCGCCGACCTGGGCCCCGAACGGCCGCATCATCCAGTTCTTCCGCACCGAGAAGAACAGCGGCAAGGCGACGCTGTGGCAGGTGGACCTCACCGGGCGGAACGAACGCCGCCTGCCGACGCCGGGCGACGCGTCCGATCCGGCGTGGGGTCCGATTCAGCCATAGAAGCCTGCTGGAAAAACCGGCACTAAATTTCGGTTCATGTGTTACACATGACACACATGGCCGTTTTCCACCGTTCTTGCAGGAAAGTAAGGAGATCGCGATGTCTGGGCGAATGAATTTTGGCGCTACCGCCGTCCTCGTGGCCGGCGCGCTGGCCGTATCGGCTTGCGCGAGCAAGGCCCCCAAGCAACTTCCGCCCGAGCCGAGCGGGGTCGCCACGTCGACCGACGAAGGGATGGGCTCGCGCATCGTTCCGGGCAGCCAGGCCGACTTCGTCGCCTTGATGCAGGGGCAGGACACGATCTATTTCGATACCGACCGCTACAACATCGACAGCGCCGACATGGCCGCGCTGCAGAGCCAGGCGCAGTGGCTGATGCGCTATCCCGCAAAGCGCGCCACGATCGAGGGCCACTGCGACGAGCGCGGCACGCGCGAATACAACCTGGCGCTGGGCGAGCGGCGCGCCAACGCGGCGAAGAACTACCTAGCGAGCCTGGGTGTGGACCCGGCTCGGCTGAGCACCGTCAGCTATGGCAAGGAACGCCCGATCGCCCTGGGCTCGGACGAGGACTCCTGGGCCCGGAACCGCCGCGCGGTAACCGTGACGATCGACTGAACGCCCGGGTCGGAGCCCGGAGCACGGCAGCGAGGCGACAGCCCCTTCCCCTTTCCGGGCAGGGGCTGCGTTGCCGCATCGAATCGGGACGATCGGCCTATCGCAGCGAGGGCAGCAGCCTGCCCGCGTCGGGCAATGTCGCGGCGGAGATTTCGACCGGGCCCTGTCCGGAAAGGACCGGCAGGGCATCGAGACCCAGGCCATCGAGATCGGGGTCCTCGCGTGCCACGTTGGCGCCGAACAGCACGTAGCAGGCCATCATCAGGATGGAAAAAGCCGACGATATCGTCAGTTGCTTGCTCATAGCGCGTCTCGAAATATGCTGGGTGGAAACCATAAGGTAGGTTAGTAGATTTTGCAATGCAGCAATTACCCCGCTTCGGGTTAATCTTCGCTGAAGCCGCTTCAAGCCTTGCACTGGCCATGGCTGGCCGATTATCCCGGACTGATGAGCCGCGCCCGCCGATCGAACGACTGGGGATTCCCGCGCTGGCGCGGGTACGAAGGCGGCCGCGAAGCGGCGCAGGTGCGCCTGTGTGATCGCCAGGGCTGCACCGAGCCGGGCGATTGCCCCGCGCCCAAATCACCCAACAGCCCGGACCGCTGGTATTTCTGCCAGAAGCACGCCGCCGAATACAACGCCGGCTGGGATTACTTCGCCGGCCTCACCGCCGAGGAGGCTGCCGCGCGCGAGAGCGCCGAGAAGCGGGACAGTTCGGGCTATCGCGAGTCGGCGCACTATGCCTGGGCGGGTTCGGGCGACGGCAGCCGCAGCCGCGACGAACTGCGCGCGCTCGAACTGCTGGGGCTGGAGCCCGATGCCGATTTCGAGGCGGTGAAGAAAGCCTGGCGCAGCAAGGCCAAGGAAGTCCATCCCGACGTTCGCCCCGACGATGCCGAGGCGGCCAAAGCTTTCCAGGCGCTTCAGCTTGCCTACGAAGTGCTCCGCTCCGCCGAGGAGCGGCGCGAGTGGAAGGGGGATTAGAGCCCGTCCTGCTTAGGTTGATACGCCGGCCGGTTTCGGCGTCCCGCTTGACCCGAAGTTGACGAAGTTGACGGAGTTGACGGTGTCCAGGGGGCACGCAAAACCCTGCCCCTGCGCACCGCCGCGCGCGCGCCCGGACCGCCCGGCGGGAGGCCGCAGCGGTGTGCATCGCGAGCCGGCGGAAGCCGCGCGGCGAAACAGGGATTCGTGCCATGGCATCCGGATAACCGTTTCGGCTCGTGTAGGAAAATCCAGCCGCCTCGGGAGAGTGCTACCCCGTCGCCGCGGCGTGCCGCCCCCCGCGGGCGGGACCCAGCAGGAGCAGCAGCGAGGCGCCGGCGAGCACGGCGATGCCGCAGATCGTCAGGTATAGCTCGTAGCCGCCGGTGCGCGCCATGGTGAAGCTCAGCAGCGCGGCGCCCGACGCGGTCGAAAACGACATCGCGAAAGTCAGCAGGCCCATGACCGAGCTGTAGACCGCCACGCCGAAATGGCGCGCGACGAGGAAGCCGACGATGTCGCCTTCCGCGCCGAATGAGAAGCCGAGGCAGAACACCGCAAACGTCAGGACGGCCGGCGCGTCGAGGCTGGACGCGATCAGGAAAAGGCCGACGCTCGGCAGTCCGAGCGTCAGGAACGAGACGATATCGGCACGGAACCGGTCGAGCGCCAGGCCGGCGATGAAACGCCCCGCCAGCATGCCCACCGACAGCGCCGAAAGCATCACCGCCGCGCCTTCGCCGCTGACGCCGTTGTCGAGCAGCAGCAGCTTGAGCTGCACCAGCATGATGGTGGCGGGCAGGTTGCACAGGAGCATCACCCCCAGCAGGATCCAGAACGCGTGGGCGCGCAGGATCACCGGATAGTCGTCGCGCGCCCGGCGCTTGGGCCGCGGCGCCTGCCCTTCCTCCTGCCGTTCCGGAGGGATCAGCAGGTAGGTGATCGCGCCGGCGATGGCGGTGAAGATCGCCACCGCCTGATAGGCATCGCGCCAGCCGTGCGCCTCGACATAGGCGTTGAGGATCGGGGCGCCGATGGCGCCGGTCACGGCCGGGCCCGATACCGCGATCGCCAGCGCCAGGCCGCGTGCGCGCTCGACGTATTGGACCACGAGCCGGCTGTAGACAGTGGCGGTGGTGGTCACGCAGAGCACGCTCTGGACGAAGAAGATCGCGACATAGACCCAGAGCTGGTCGTTCATCAGGCTGTAGGCCAGGTAGACCAGCGGCAGCGTCACCATGCCGATCAGCGCGGTCCGCCGCACGCCCATGACGTCGGTGAGGCGGCCGATGAACGGGAAGGCGAATGACGTCACCAGCGCCAGGCTGCCGACCAGGGCGAAATCCGCCCTGGACCAGCCGGCGTCGGCCACCAGGCTTGGCGCGATCGCGGTCGTAACCACGCCGAGGATCGACATGCCGGTGCCCAGGCCGATCGTCGCGGCGAGCAGGGGGCGCCACGCGGCGCGCAGTTCGGCAAGGTAGGTGATCGGCCTCTCCCGGATTTGAACTCTTGTTCAGCGCCCCCTATGACGTCCGCGCGCGGCCGGTCAATGACCGAGCGCCGCCGCATCCCGCATCGCCCCTACGATCGGGAACCTTCCGCCGTCGAACATGAGGCCCGGCCGGCGGCAACCCTTGCGCGCCCCTACCCCGAACCTGTCGAAGGATACGCGCCTTTTCCGGGCCTTACTTCGGCGCCAGCACCATCAGCATCTGGCGGCCTTCCATGCGCGGATAGGCCTCGACCTTGGCGATCTCGGCGACGCCTTCCTGCACGCGCCGGAGCAGGTTCATGCCGAGCTGCTGGTGGGAGAACTCGCGGCCGCGGAAGCGCAGGGTGACTTTCACCTTGTCGCCTTCTTCGATGAAGCGGCTCACCGCGCGCATCTTCACCTCGTAGTCGTGCTCGTCGATGTTGGGACGCATCTTGATCTCCTTGATCTCCTGCGTCTTCTGCGTCTTGCGCGCGAGGTTGGCCTTCTTCTGCGCCTCGTAGCGGAACTTGCCGACATCGAGGAACTTGCACACCGGCGGGTCGGCGTTGGGCGAAACCTCGACCAGGTCAAGGCCGACTTCGGCCGCCTGCTCGATCGCCTCGCGGGTATACATGACGCCGAGGTTCTCGCCGTTCTCGTCGATGACGCGAACCTTGTCGTTTTGAATCATATTGTTGTAACGAGGCCCGCTCTTGACGGGAGGCGTCATCATGCGCCGTGGTGGGGGTGCTATAGTGCGTTCTCCTGGAATTGTGCCGCGCGGCGTCCTTAAAGCGATTCGCGCGAACATGGAAAGTGGGAATTATCGGACAGATCGCAAGCATTGTCGATCAGGGGCGGCGGGCCGGCCTGATTCGAGCCGTTCCCTGATTTGAGCCGTTCGCTGAAAGAGCATCGCCTTACTTCCGTCACCCCCGCCCGTTGCGCTGCCAGGCAGGGGTGACAGGCCCGCCGCCGGTCAGGCGGCCGCGCGCCAGAGCGGATAGTGTAGCACCTTCCCGCGCGCGGGGACCAGCGCCTCGATCGTCCGGGCCGGCTGCATCGCCGCCAGGATCGCCGGGTCGGCCGCGTCCATGCCGCCGGTCAGCGCGCCGAAGGCCGGCAGGATCAGCCGCCGCTCGCTCATCACCGCGCAGGGCCGGGCGATCCGCCGGCCGCGCGCGGCGAGCCGCAACCGGGGGTGGAAATGGCCCGAAAGCTCCGGCCGGCGCTCGTTCGCCTGTGCCTTGTGCCGCAGCACGAGGCCGCCCGCGGCGATCTCCCCGGCCAGCGCGCCGCCGGCGGTGCCGGCAAGGCCCGCGTCATGGTTGCCGGCGATCCACACCCAGTCCAGCGCGCGCGTCAGCGCCGCCAGCATACCCGCGGCATGGGGCTCCAGCCGGAGCGCGCCGTCGGCGTCGTGGAAGTTGTCGCCCAGCGCATAGACGCGCCTGGCGCCGGTCTCCCGCACCGCCGTCGCCAGCCGCTCCAGCGTCTCGCGGCTGTCGTAGGGGGGCAGAAGCTGGCCGTGGACGGCGAAGAAGCTGGCTTTTTCCAGGTGGAGGTCTGCCACCAGCAGCGCCTGCTCGCGCGGCCAGAACAGCGCGCGGCCGGCGACCAGCCGCATCTCCTCGCCCGCGAACGAAAACGGAACCATGCCCTGCCCTTGCCGCAGCCGCCGGGTTTTGGCAAGCGACCCGGAACAGCCAAGAAACGAGAACCCCATGACCGACTGGACTCCCTACACCGCCCGCGCCCGCGCCTGGTTCGAGGAACTGCGCGACCGGATCTGCGCCGAGTTCGAGGCGATCGAGCGCGAGGCGGGCAGCGATGCCGCCTTCGAATACGGGCCCTGGCAGCGCGCCGCGGTCGAGGGCGGCGAGAGCGCCGGAGAGACGGGCGGCGGCGTACGCGGGCTGATGAAGGGCAAGGTGTTCGAGAAGGTGGGGGTCAACGTCTCCACCGTCGTCGGCGAGCTTTCGCGCGACTTCGCCGGCACGATCAACGGCGCCTCGGCCGAGCAGCCGGCCTTTTCCGCCACCGGCATCAGCCTGGTCGCCCACATGGCCAACCCGCACGTGCCGGCGGTCCACATGAACACCCGCTTCCTGACGACGACCAAGGCCTGGTTCGGCGGCGGCGCGGACCTCAATCCGCCGATCCCCTACGAAGACGACACGGCCGAATTCCACGCCGCCTTCAAGGCGGCCTGCGACGCATACGCGCCGGATTACTACGAGCGGTTCAAGCAGTGGGCCGACGATTATTTCTACATCCCCCACCGCAAGGTCCATCGCGGCGTCGGCGGCATCTTCTACGATCATCTGGAATGCGCGGGCACCGAGGCGTGGGAAGCGAACTTCGCTTTCACCCGCGCGGTGGGCGAGGCTTTCCTCGCGGTGTTCCCGCGGCTGGTGCGGCGGCGCATGGCGCAGGCCTTCACGGCCGACGAGAAGCGCCGCCAGCTCGAATGGCGCGGCCGCTATGCCGAGTTCAACCTGGTCTACGACCGCGGCACGCTGTTCGGCCTCAAGACCGGCGGCAACATCGACGCGATCCTGATGAGCCTGCCGCCCGAAGCCACCTGGAGCTGAGCGCGACGCGTAGGGCGGCTACCTGACCTTGCTGGCGTCCCAGACGAGCGGCAGGTTGCGGATCGACAGCAGGCCGGGGAACACGGTGGTGTCGGCGCCCGGCTTCACCCCGAATTCCGGGATGCGCTTGAACCATTCCTCCAGCAGCACGCGCAGTTCGCGCCGGGCGAGATGCCCGCCCAGGCACGAGTGGACGCCCGCGACCAGGGTGAAGTGGCGGTTGCCCTTGCGCGTCGGGTCGAATTCGCGCGGGTTGGCGAAGCGGGTGGGATCGAAGTTGCCGGCGGGATTGAGGCAGGAGAACCCGTCGCCCGCCTTGATCTGGACGCCGTGCCACTCGAAATCCCTGGTCGCGCGGCGGCCGGAGCTGAGGATCGGCTGGGTGCGCAGGAATTCCTCGACCGCGCCGTTGATCAGCTCGGGCTGTTCGCGGATCGTCGTCTGGATTTCGGGCTGCAGCGCCATGCGGCGGTACATCTGGGCGATCGTCGCGGCGACGGTGTCGAGCCCGCCGAGCCAGAGGAACCAGACCATGCCGATCTTCTCATCCTCGGTCAGCGGCTTGCCCTCGATCTTGCCGTGGACGATCGCCGAGGTCAGGTGCTCGTCGGGGTTCCTTTCCTTCTCGGCGATGAATCCGCGCAGGAAGTCGAGCACGTTGCGCAGCGCCCACTGCATCTTTTCGAGGCTGCCCGAATGGAGGATGTTCCATTCCCATTCGAGGAACGCGTCGAACATCTCCTTGGGGAAGCCCATCAGCCCCATGAAGATGCGCACCGGGAAGACGCGGGCGAAGTCCCAGGCCATGTCGACCTCGCCCTTGTGCTTCACCGCGTCGATCATCTCGACCACGACCTCGCGGATGCGCGGCTCGATGTCGCGGGTGATGCGCGCCGGGGAGAGGAACGGCACCAGGAACATGCGGTACTTGGTGTGCTCGGGCGGGTCGATCGCCAGCGGGATCGAGGGGAACGTCTCGCCGATCAGCCGCTGGAACTCGGCCGTGCCCTTGTTCGAGAAATGGTCGTTGTCGCAATAGACGCGGTCGATGTCCTCGTAATGCGTCACCACCCAGTTGCCGGCGGGCGCGGAGCCCGCCGCCGCGCCGAGGCCGCCCGCGGCCGGCGGATTGAACAGCAGGCGCGGAATGTCCTTGCCGTTCAGCCAGCCGAACGGCTCATAGGGATCGACGAGATCGTTGGGCGCGCTGCCCATGGCCCACGACAGGTCGACGATGCGGTCCTTGGGCACGTGCGGCGGGGCGTCCGGGTAATCGACGCGGATGTCGTCGAGGCGGGTGGGCCAGGCGCGTTCGAGAGTCGTCGCGGACATTGTCATTCTCTCCCTTATCGCCGCATCCATGCCACCAAGCCGCGCCGCGGGCAATCACGGCGGCGTTGCTTCGCCGGGGCGATGGGAGGCGCGGAGCGGCGGCGCGATGGCGGCGGACGCGTGCCCGGCAGGCCGCGGCGATCTTCCGCCGGGCAATGCACCCCGATCCCCTTCGGCAGCGGATCGGGGCGAGAGGGGGATTACTGGCAGGCCAGGCATTCCTCGTAATCGGTCTGCTTGGCTTCCAGCTCGAACCTGGGCGCCTCGGCCGTGTTATCCGCTTCCACGCCGCCGGCGAAGCCGGCGCGCTGCACGGACTTGGAGCGCAGGTAGTAGAGGCTCTTGATGCCCTTCTCCCAGGCCTGGAAGTGCAGCATCATCAGGTCCCACTTGTCGACGTCGGCGGGGATGTAGAGGTTCAGCGACTGCGCCTGGTCGATGAAGGGCGTGCGGTCGGCGGCGAATTCCAGCAGCCAGCGCTGGTCGATCTCGAAGCTGGTCTTGTAGACCGCCTTCTCCTCGGGGCTGAGGAAGTCGAGGTGCTGGACCGAGCCGCCGTGCTCGAGGATCGAGTTCCACACGTTGGTCGAATCCTTGCTCTTCGAGGCGAGCAGCTTCTTGAGGTAGGGGTTTTCGACCACGAAGCTGCCCGAGAGCGTCTTGTGCGTATAGATGTTCGCCGGGATCGGCTCGATGCAGGCGCTGGTGCCGCCGCAGATGATGCTGATCGACGCGGTCGGCGCGATCGCCATCTTGCAGCTGAAGCGCTGCATCACGCCCATGTCGGCGGCGTCGGGGCAGGCGCCGCGCTCCTGCGCAAGCAGCAGGCTGGCGGCGTCGGCCCTGGCCGAGATGTGCTTGAACATCTTGAGGTTCCAGGCCTTGGCCATGGCGCTTTCGAAGGCGATGCCCTTGCCCTGCAGGAACGAGTGGAAGCCCATCACGCCCATGCCGACCGAACGCTCGCGGCCGGCGGAATACTTGGCGCGGGCCATCTCGTCCGGCGCGCGGTCGATATAATCCTGCAGCACGTTGTCGAGGAAGCGCATGACGTCCTCGATGAAGCGTTCGTCCGTATGCCACTGGTCCCAGGTTTCCAGGTTGAGCGACGACAGGCAGCAGACGGCGGTGCGGTCGTTGCCGAGGTGATCGCGGCCGGTGGGCAGCGTGATCTCCGAGCAGAGGTTGGAGGTGGAGACCGTGAGGCCCAGGTCGCGGTGGTGCTGGGGCATCGTCCGGTTCACGGTGTCGGAAAAGACGATGTAGGGCTCGCCGGTGGCGAGGCGCGTCTCGACCAGCTTCTGGAACAGCGAGCGGGCGTCGACCGTGCTGCGCACCGAGCCGTCCTTGGGGCTGCGCAGGTGGAACTCCGCCCCCGCGGCCACGGCTTCCATGAACTCGTCGGTGATGAGGACGCCATGATGCAGGTTGAGCGCCTTGCGGTTGAAGTCGCCGCTCGGCTTGCGGATTTCCAGGAACTCCTCGATCTCGGGGTGCGAGACGTCGAGGTAGCAGGCGGCCGAGCCGCGGCGCAGCGAGCCCTGGCTGATGGCCAGCGTCAGGCTGTCCATCACGCGGACGAAGGGGATGATGCCGCTGGTCTTGCCGTTGAGGCCCACCGGCTCGCCGATGCCGCGCACCTTGCCCCAGTAGGTGCCGATACCGCCGCCGCGCGAGGCGAGCCAGACGTTCTCGTTCCAGGTGTTGACGATGCCTTCCAGGCTGTCGTCCACCGAGTTGAGGTAGCACGAGATCGGCAGCCCCCGCCCGGTGCCGCCGTTCGACAGCACCGGCGTCGCCGGCATGAACCAGAGCTTCGAGATATAATCGTAGAGCCGCTGGGCGTGCTCCTGGTCGTCGGCATAGGCGTCGGCGACGCGGGCGAAGAGATCCTGGTACTTCTCGCCGGGCAGCAGGTAGCGGTCGTCGAGCGTATCCTTGCCGAAATCGGTCAGCAGCGCATCGCGCGCATCGTCGGTGACGATGGCGAAGCGCCGCGCCGCGATGGACTTGGAATCGTCCGCCGTCACGGCCGCGGCCTTCGCCGCGCCGGCCAGCGCTTCCACGCCGAGCTGGGCCACGAGATCGGCTGCGCCGGGATCGGTTTTCTGCGTCATCGCCACTGCCGGGCTTTCGCCCGCCTCCCTGATATCGGTGCGAGCCGGCATGGCATCTCCGAACAGGCCAGTTTCCACGCCGCCCATCTCCGTCTCGTTTCCGTTCCTGAATTCCACGTTCGCCCCCGGTTTACCGAACAACCCACGATCAACCATGTTCCGCATTCGTTCGAATCAGCGGGCAAGCGCCCAACCTAGCAGACCGACGCGGCGCGGGGGAAAAACTTATCCCCCGCTCGTTCTCCATAGCGGCCGTTGGAAGGGCTGTTCGCCGCTTGCAGCCGGGGCAGGGACCGATGTGGCGTGCCTGCTTCCGGATTCAAGGTTTAGATGCCCTTCGTCATCCCGACCACAATCTATAGTGGCCAAATCGGACTCGGACGCAAGGGGGTTAAACATCCGGCGAGCATCGGCGCGTGGCGGCAAGGCCGTCGGCCGCACCCCGGCACGCGGCGACGCGCGCAATTCCCGGCGCTCACGCGGGGCGCAAGCGGCAAAGCGAATCTGTGGGAAAATTTCTGCGGATGGAATTGCGCCTCCGGCCCCCGCGTCCCCGCCCTCCGGGTGACGACGGGGCGCGGGAAGGCCGGGCGTTCGTTCACCCGCGGCTGCGCGGCAGGCCGAGCGCGCGTTCGGCGATCATCGAGCGGTGGACCTCGCTGGTGCCGGCATAGATCGTCGTGCCGTGCGCGTGGCGGTAGGACTGGTTGATGTAGGCCGCCGCGCCGTCGCGCTTCGACAGCGAGAGCGGCGCGGTCAGGTCGAGCAGGTCGCTGCCGTCCTCCAGGAACTTCTCGGTACCGAACAGCTTGGCCATCGGCCCCGCCGCGGGCAGGTTCCGCTTCTCCTCGGCCGCCCAGAGCGAGCGCATGCCGAGCAGCGTGGCGAGCTGGTAGTGCGCATGGGCGCGGGCGAGCCGCACCTGCGCACAGGCGTCCTCGATCAGCGGCCGGCCGTTCCAGGCGATCTCGCGCGCCAGTGCCTCGGCATGGCGGATCATCACGCCGTGCGCCTTCTGCCCGCCGCCGCGATGCTCCAGCTCCAGCGCCGCGCTCATTGTCCGCACGCCGGCATCGACATCGCCCAGGCGCCAGGAATCGGGGATCCTCACCGCATCGTAGAAGGTGATGTTGGTCCGTTCGTCCTGAAAGGTATAGACCGGCTGCACGGTGATCCCCGGCGCCTTCATCGGCAGGATGAACATCGTCAGCCCCTTGTGCTTGGGGGCGTCGGGATTCGTGCGGCAGAGCATCAGCACGTAGTCGGAGATATTGGCGCCGCTGGTGAACATCTTGGTGCCGTCGATCCGCCAGCCGTTGCCGTCCGGCACCGCCCGCGTCTGGGCCGCGAAGACGTCGGAGCCCGATCCCGGCTCGGAATAGCCGAGGCTGCAGATCGCCTCGCCGGCCAGGACGGGGCGCAGCACCTCCTCTTTCAGTTCCGCGCTGCCGAACTTGTCGATGATGGCCGCGACCATCATCGTCGTGCCCTTGGCGTGGCCGCTCCAGCCGTGCTCCTCCCACACCTCGGCCGCGGCGTGGCTGGCATAGGGCGAGGCGCCGCGCCCGCCCTTTTCCGGCGGCAGCTCGGGGAACAGCAGCCCGGCCTGGGCCAGCTTGCGGTGAACGTCGGGGTGGTGGCCGTCCCACGAGTAATGCGCGTGCGCCTTCAGCTCGGGCGTCAGCGTCTCGCGGAAGAACGCGTCGGTCTCGCGCGCCAGCCGCTCCGCCTCGGGGCCGAGGTCGAAGTCGATCGAGACCGCGCCGACATCGGGCAGCGCCGCCGCCTCGCCCGCGTAGAGCCGCCGCCCCGCTTCCTCCAGCAGCCGCGCCGGATCGCCGTGGATCAGCCCCCAGGCCTTGGCGCGCAGGTTGTAGAGATGGATGTCGTATTCGGTGGTGAGGCCATAGCCGCCGAACGTGCGCAGCCCCTGGATGCCGGCGCGCACCGCGGTCTGCACGGCCCACCACAGCGCCAGCGGGACGTTCGCCGCCGCCCCGGCCTCGCCCGCGCCGATCTGGTGGACCGTCTTCCACACCAGCATCCGGCCCGCCTCGACTTCGGTGATGAAGTTCGCCAGCGGGTGGGAGATCGCCTGGAAGGTGCCGATGAACTGGCCGAAAGCCTGGCGCTCGCAGGCATAGGCGGCAGCGAGCCGCACCGCCTCGCGCGCAAGGCCGTTGAGCGCGGCGGCGGCAAGCAGCTTCCATTCCTCGAGCGCGGCGGCGAAGGCCCCGGTCGCGGCCCCGCCCGAAGCGAGCACCACGGCCGGCGCCTTGCCGATATCCACCTCGCCGATGCCGTTCGAGGCCAGGTTCTCCTCGGCCTTGCGGTCGGCATCGCCGAGGGTGGCGACGATGACGTCCTCGCCCCGGCGCGCGACGACGAGATCGGCGTGCGCGCCGCCCGAAAGCCACTGCGCCGGCTGCCCCGCCACGTCGCGGAACGCCAGCGTCGCCACCCGGCTGCCGTCGAGCAGCCCGGCAAGCAGCGCTTCGTCGGCGCCGAGCTGGCCGAGCAGCCGCGCCGCCAGCAGCGTCTCGATCACCGGGCCCGAAGCCAGCGTCCGGCCCAGTTCCTCCGCCACCAGCGCGGCATCGAGCGTACCCAGGGCGAGCCCGCCGGCCGCCTCCGGCACGCGCATCGCGAAAGTGCCGAGTTCGGCCAGCCCCTGCCACAGCGCCCGGTCGAAGCCGCCCGCCTCCTGCGCGCCGCGCACGCGCGCCATGCTGCTCTCGCTGTCGAGGAACCGCGCGAAAGTATCGCGCAACATCTGCTGGTCGTCGTTCAGGCCGAAGTTCATTCTCTCACCCGTATCATCGTGGATCGGAATCGGCGTCGCGGACGCCATCGCAATTCTCCCGGACCGCCGGCGTGCGCGCGCCGGTCGGCATCGGGAAGACTATCTCGCCTTTTTCGCCGGCCGCAACGACGAAATGCGCGAACCTTCGGACTGCTATCGCTGCGGGATTGCCAACGCCGCCGATCGCGGCAAAGATCGCGCGCGAGAGGAGCTTGCCCTTATGCTAAACCTGATCGGCGCCATCATCAGCGGCCTTGTCGTCGGCATATTCGCCCGCTGGTTCTATCCCGGCGCGATCGAGATGGGCTGGGTCATGACGATCCTGCTCGGGGTGGGCGGCTCGCTGCTCGCCGGCCTCGTCACCAGCCGCGGCTCGTCCGAATTCAGCCGCGCGGGCTGCCTCGCCTCGATCGTCGGCGCGATGGTGCTGATCTTCATCGGCCGCAACCTGGGCTGGCATTTCTAGGCCCACTTCCCCCAGGCGGATCAGGCTCAGCCTTCCAGCCCCCACCGCACGGTGTGCGGATCGGCGCCGGTGACCAGCCGCCGCAGCGCCGTGCGGGCCAGGCGCTCGGTCTCCACCTTGCGCCGCGCCGCGGCGAGCGGCACCAGCGGCGCGGGGCGCAGGATCTCGGCGTCGTAGCCGTCGGCGACGATCACGCCGCAGCGCTCGGGCAGGAACGAGGGCGTCTCCAGCGGCGCGCGATCAAGCTCGGGCGGCAGGCCCCAGTAGAAGCGGTCGCAATAGTCGAGGTAATCGGGCCACTTGCCGTCGCCCAGAAGATCGGCGCGGCTGACCTTGATCTCGACGATGGTGATACGCCCCTTGGCGTCGATGCCCATCAGGTCCGCGCGGCGGCCGCAGCGCAGCGGCATTTCCGGCACGCACCAGGTATCGTTGCGCGCGAAGAGCCGGCAGACGCCACGTACCACCGCCAGCGCGCGACGCTCCGCGCCCGCGACGGCGGCAGCAGCGGCGGCAGGCCCGGGCGGGCGAAGGGGGGAATCGGCATCGGCCATGCCCCCTTCTAGGAACATATCGCGAACTTGCAAGTATGCCGGGCCGGCGGTGTTCAGTGCCGCGGCAGCACCAGCCGCGCCAGCGCATCGCGCGCGGCGACGAATTCCTGCCAGAGCGCCAGCGCCGGCGCCGCCGCGTCGCCACCGCCGGTCTGAACGGAGATCAGCGCGGCAAGGCCCGGCTCCATGATCGCGGCCAGGTCCTCGACCCCGTGCTCGGCCTGCTCGCGCCGCCAGTGCGGCGCCTGGCGGACGGCGGCGGAAAAGCCGTGCGCGTCGACGGCCGGCTGGTGTGCCACGCCGGCCAGGGTCGCCACCACGCCCGCCGCATCGTGCAGCGCCGCCCATTTGCGGCCCGCCGCCTTCGCGGCGTCGCCGCCCTCGGCTGCCAGCCGCGAATCGAGCGGCACGGCCGTGTCGAAATCGATCGGAGTCGCGTCCATGACGGGCCTTGGCTAGCGCAAGTGCCCTTGCCAAATCGCTAAGCGCCCGCCGAATGCCAGGTGTTCAGGGGCCAAACCGTCATGCCGGCCCCGGATCGTCGAACATCGCCAGCGCCGCCGCCCGTTCGGCCGGATAGCGGTTGCGCACGATCGCCTGCAGCACGCGCCCCTGCGCCGAGCCCAGGCCGACCCGCGCGGCGACGCGCAGCACATAGTCGCCGCGCTCGGCATAGATCGCCGCGACCAGCGCGCGGTCGTATCCGGCATCGGCGCGGGCACTGGCGCGATCGGCCTTGTCGACCCCGGCCGCCAGGACCGTCACCGCGCCGCCGTGCTGGACCGCGACCGACCATGTGGCGTCCCGCACCGCCGGATGGCGCGCGTCGAGGTCGAACCCGGTCCGCTGCCGCACCGCCGCCACCGCGGGGCGATAATGCGTGCGTTCGATGAAAGCGTGCTGCGCCGCGACGAAGGCATCGGGCTCGCGCGCGGCGATCGCCTTCCAGGCGGCGGTGAAGGCCGTCGTTCCCGGCCCGAGGCCAGCGAACGCGGCCTGCCAGCGCCCGCCTTCGGCGGCAAGGAAGGCCGCCACGGTGCCCGCCCTGCTGGAAAGCTGCCAGATGCCGTAGGAAACGCCGCCGGCATCGCCCACCCCGCTCGACACGGCACCGGGCCCGCGCCCGCCGCTCTCGAACTGTTCGGACAAGGCGCCGAGCCGGTGCGCCGGCGCGGGCGCCTCGGCCCGGTCGATGGCCCCGTCGATGGCGCGGTCGAGCAGTTCGACTTCCGCCTGGGTGAAACCGCGCCCCAGCAGGACGCGCACGGCATCGAAGATCGGCTTTCTGTTCATATCTTGCTCAAACCTCCGGCGAAGTTGACACAGTTTACACGGTCCTGAAGCCGGAAAAGACGGGCCGTGCAGGCGCCCTTCTTTCCAACCCGCGAAGCTGGCAGAACAAGGCGATGTAGGAAAACGGTTTTGTCCACCGGGCGGGCGGTCCAGCCCCCTCGCGCAACAAAACGCTTGCCCCGCCGCCGCGAACGGGGAATGCGCCGGATACAGGCCATGGAAGCGTTCGACTTCATCATCACCGGCGGCGGCAGCGCCGGCTGCGTGCTCGCCAACCGGCTCTCGGCCGATCCGCGCCACCGCGTGCTGCTGCTCGAAGCGGGCGGGCGGGACGACTACATCTGGATCCGGGTGCCGGTCGGCTATCTCTACTGCATCGGCAACCCGCGCACCGACTGGCTCTACCAGACCGACGCCGAAGAAGGCCTCGGCGGCCGGTCGCTCAAGTATCCGCGCGGGCGCGTGCTGGGCGGCTGCTCGTCGATCAACGGCATGATCTACATGCGCGGGCAGGCGGCGGACTACGACGGCTGGCGGCAGGCGGGCAATCCCGGCTGGGGCTGGGACGACGTGCTGCCCTGTTTCCGCAAGGCGGAGGACCACTACGCCGGCGAAAGCCCGTTCCACGGCGCCGGCGGCGAGATCCGCGTCGAGAAGCAGCGGCTGCGCTGGGACATCCTCGACGCCTTCCAGCGCGCGGCCGGCGAATGGGGTTTGCCCGCCATCGAGGACTTCAACCGCGGCGACAACGAAGGCTCGGCCTTCTTCGACGTCACCCAGCGCAAGGGCTGGCGCTGGAGCGCGGCTGACGCCTTCCTCAAGCCGGTGCGCAGCCGCGCCAACCTGAAGGTCGTGACCGGCGCGCTGGTCGACCGCGTGGTGATCGAGGACGGCCGCGCCGTGGGCGTGGCCTACCGCCTCGGCGGCGAGGAACGGATCGCCCGCGCGCGGGGCGAGGTGCTGCTGGCGGCGGGCGCGATCGGCTCGCCGGCGATCCTCGAGCGTTCGGGAATAGGCGATGCCGCGCGCCTCGCGCAGCTCGGCATCGCGCCGGTACTCGACCGGCCGGAAGTGGGCGGCAACCTGCAGGACCACCTGCAACTGCGCTGCGCCTATCGCGTCAGCGGCGTCTCGACGCTCAACCAGCGCGCCGCCGGGCTGATCGGCAAGGCACTGATCGGGCTTGAATATGTCCTCAGGCGCACGGGCCCGATGGCCATGGCGCCAAGCCAGCTCGGCATGTTCGCGAAAAGCCACGACCGCTACGCCACCGCCAACCTCGAATACCATGTCCAGCCGCTGAGCCTGGAGGCGTTCGGCGCCAGGGGGGCCGGGGGTCTCGACCCCTTCCCCGCGTTCACCGCCAGCGTCTGCAACCTGCGCCCCGAAAGCCGCGGCCGCACCGCGATTCTCTCGGCCGATCCGCAGGCGCCCCCCAGCATCCGCCCCAACTATCTCGCGACCGAGAACGACCGCCGCGTCGCCGCGCAGGCGATCCGCATCACGCGCGAGATCGTCTCCCAGCCCGCTCTGGCCGCCTACCGCCCCGAGGAAGTCCGGCCCGGCCCCATCGGCGCCGGGGGCCACGACAGCGAGGAAGCCCTCCAGCGCGCCGCCGGCGCGATCGGCACGACGATCTTCCATCCCGTCGGCACCGCCGCGATGGGCAGCGTGGTCGATGCCGAGCTGCGGCTGCGGGGCATAAAGGCGCTGCGCGTCATCGATGCCTCGGTGATGCCGACGATCACCTCGGGCAACACCAACGCGCCGACGATGATGATCGCCGAAAAGGGCGCGGAGATGGTCCTGCGCTCGGCGCGCTAAGCCCGTTCCCGAACGGGCACGCGAAGCCCTGCGATGCCCGGCCGGTTCATTTTCGCGCGCCCATCGCGGCGAGGATCGCCGGCGGCACCACCGGATTGCCGCGCTCGCCGCCTTCGAACTCGGCGATCCTGGCGCGGATGAAGGCGTCGGGCGATTCCGCCCAGCGCCGGACGATGTCGAAGGCCACCGGGTCCGACGGGATCAGGATGCGGCCGTCGCGCATGCCGTCCGCCAGCACGACGGCGACATCCTCGGGCAGCATCAGCGTGGTTTCCTTGCCGGGTCCGCGCATCGGGCAGTCCTCTGTCCACGAGGTCATCGAATCCAGCACGCCCGTCGCCACCGGCCCCGGAATCAGGCAGGAGACGCGGATGCCCTTGGGCTCGCAGTAAACCGCCAGGTTCTGCGTCATGGCGATTACCGCCGCCTTGGAAGCGGCATAGGGCACGCGGCTCGCCGCATAGGGATAGAGGCCGGCGAACGAGGCGGTATTGACGATGTGGCCCCGCCCGCGGGCAAGGAACCCGGGCAGAAGCCGCAGCGTGCCGCGCGCCGAGCCCAGGTAGTTCAGCTCCACGATCCGCTGCCATTCGTGCATCGGGATGTCTTCGGGATGGCCGTTCAGCATCCCGCCGACATTGTTCATCAGGATGTCGATTTCGCCGAGCGCGGCCTCGGCGGCCGTGACGGCGGCGGCGATCGAATCGTCGGACAGGACGTCGGCGGCGATGCCGACGGCCCGGCCGCCCGCCGCCTCAATCTCCGCGGCGGTCGCCCGCGCCGCCGCCTCGTCGATGTCGGCGACCGCGATCCGCGCCCCGCGCCGCGCCCATTCGCGCGAGACGCAGCGGCCGATGCCCTTGGCCCCGCCGAAGATGAGTGCATGGGCGCCTGCGAACGGCGCCTGGTGATCGATCGTCATGGCCTGCGCTCTCCCGGCTGGCCGCCGCAGTCTATCGCCGGGCGCCCGCGACGCAATGGCATTCCCCGCCGTCGGTCGGGCGCTACGCCTCCCCGCGCGCCAGCAACCTGTCCAGGGCCTTGCCGAAACCCTGCCGCCGCCAGAACTTGAGGAACACGGTATAGATATGCAGCGAGTTGCGCGCCGGATCGACCGCGTGGAACATCTCGTCCCGCGGCCCGGCGGCATGGACGCATTCGGGCAGGCGGAACAGGATCACCTCGGGAAAGGCCAGCACGCGGGCGACGCCCATCGTCGCCATGTGTAGCGTCAGGTGCAGCTCCAGTTCCTCCGCCGTCACCAGCGGGCCGCCGTGCGCGTGGTACTCGGCGGCGAACAGCGCCAGCAGGTCGTCGATATGGTGGTCCCAGATGTCATGGTGCGCGGCGCTGAGGCCGCCCCAGAGGATCGAGCCGAAGGTGATCTGGCCGACGCGGCCCCAGTCGATCAGCCCGCTGTGCAGGCCGCCTTCGTCGCGCCAGAAGAAGCAGTTGTCGATGTGCGCGTTCCAGTGGCACAGCGCCACGAGATCGCGGTTGCCCGTGAGATAGCGCTGCAGCAACACTTCGTGCTGGCGGATGCGGAAGGCGTCGCGCGCCATCCGTGCGTGGAACTCGGGCGTGCGCA
>Ga0172382_10002722_pt1 | contig 28988 bp, 29 predicted proteins | sample Leawel138RmetaG_FD_122245 | JGI IMG/M metagenome (GOLD analysis project Ga0172382, IMG submission 122245) | Leachate microbial communities from a municipal landfill in Southern Ontario, Canada - Leachate well 138R metaG | ecosystem: Engineered > Solid waste > Landfill > Unclassified | place...
TGCCTCGAAGGCGAGGAACGTCGCGACGATCGCCGGTGTCGTCGGCAGGCTGGCGAGGCCGCGCGCGTCGCACCAGGCGGTGAAGATCTCCCAATCGGACGCATAGGCGCGCTGGGTCGCCGGCGACCGCGACGCCTTAGCATAGGTGGCTGCGCGCTCGACCTCGGCTCGCAGGATGTCGGGCAAGGTCGGCTGCAGCACGGCCGCGGGCAGATTATCGCTGCCTGAAGGATCGTCGGATGCCATCGCGCGGCATCCTAAAATCCCTTCCTGCGACCGTCAATCTTATGTCCGAGAATCACACTTATCGGACATAAGATTGACGGTGTGCGCCGTGCATAATTCCAGTCACAGTACCTATGTGCGGTCGAGTTCCATCCATTTACGAATTCAGTAGCGAACACCGTTACATTTTTCTGGCGTTGCCAAAATCATGATCTAATGTTAGTCGCTGGGCCATGAGTTTGCGTGAGAAACAAATGATCGAACGGCGCCATCGGATTCTCGATGCAGCCGAGAGATTGATCCGAAAGACCGGCGGAACCGACTTTTCGGTGCGAACGCTGGCCAGCGTTGCAGAAGTCGCCCCAGCGACGCCATTCAACCTTTTCTCGTCCAAGGAAGGATTGCTCTATGCTCTGCTGTCGCGAAGTCTCGACACCATTATTTCAGAAGGCTTGAAATTCAAAAGCGTCAATCAGCTCTTTCATATAGTCGAAGCAGCTACGAATGCCGTCGATATGTTCGCGCGGGATCCGGAATTCATGCGTCCGCTCTATCGCGTTCTCCTTGGTGTTAGTGACGATGTGCATAGGCCCAGATTCATGGAACGCTCGATCGGCTACTGGAAGACAGCGGTTGCAACGATCCCCGACCAGAAGCTGCTCTCGACGGAACGGCAAAGGAATTTTCTGACAGCCGCTATCCAAGCACAGTTTCTCGGCTTGCTGGAGTTCTGGGTACACCAAGAATTCGATGATGATACGTTCCGCCAACACTCGGTATATGGCGTTCTTTCGAATATCATGGGGTTGCTGGATCCCGAGAACAAGGACGAGATGCTGCCCCTCTTTCAAAAAGTCATTGAAGGAAGACAGCATTTCGAATGGAGAACTGAAGCCAATGCACCGGCTCTGCAACGACGAACATCGGGGTGCCAATAGCGGACACGCGGCGACCCTATGGACCTAGAAGCTGCCGATGGTGACGGGCCTTGTTAGTGCTATCGTTCCATCCTACCGGTTGCTGGAGCGCGCTCGAGCGAAAGCCTCGGCGCGGATGACGAAACTTGCGCAGATGCTTACTCGCGTGCGCAGCCCGCTCAAAGGCGATCGACAGTCGCTTCGTGAGAGGATGAGGAAGGAAGCTCGCCTTTTCCAAGAGACGCAGCGATTCTGCGAGGCACAGGAGGCTTTCGTCGCCTTTTTCGAGAAGCGCATGGCGATTTTGCGCAGCATCTGAACGTTCCGGCGCCGGTTCCCTTTAACGCAGGCGCGGTGGTCCTGCAGTGGACCCGAGGCAAGCCAACACCTCTAATGAATCGACTCGCAATCAGCGCAGATGCGCGAAAATGTTCCCGTTGCAGTGTGGCATCGGCACCACATCAAGCCATCCTAGCCAATCGAACGGCCCGTCAGCATATGCGGACTCTCTTGGAAGCAATCGCCACATGAGCGGCCGTAATTGCACAATGGCTCTCAGATATTGCCTGCCCCTTACTATCCTGAGCATCTCGTCGCCCAAGCTAACCATGGCTGCGTGATGAAATTCACTTGTCGATAGGGGCTCTTGCATAGCCCATGCAATAATGTTATACCACGGTATATCAAAGTGCGGATCGGCCGTACCCTTTTGGGGTGCCTCGAGCAACCGCGCAACGCCAAGTCTGTAGGCAGGAGACAGGATGCCGGATGCACATCTCAGGAGGCGTTAGCGCGTCCCCTCTCCCGCTCGTCCGGTTTTGATTCAGGAACACACAGCCGTGTTCGGCATCGTGTGCCAGACCAGTGCAATTCGAGAAGGGAGCAAGCCCGCTCCCCAGTCAATGGGAGGATGTATGAGGGATTATGTTGGGATTTCAATCCATCGCGGGGGCCGACATCGGCGGACGTCTCTTTTGCTGGCAACAGCATTTGTCGCACTGTCCAGCCCCGCGATCGCTCAGTCAGGAGCCGGAGAGCAAGAAGCGCAACCACCGGCAGTTGTCGATCAAGATATCATCGTGACTGCTCGCCGGACGTCCGAGCGTTTGCAAGACGTACCGGTGGCCGTGACCGCTTTTGGGAACCGCGACCTAGTGGAACGACGCATCTCTACCGAGAGCGATCTCCAGAGCGTTACGCCGGGCCTTACCGTTCGCCAGAACACGTCGTCCAATCAACTCGGCCTTTCCATCCGCGGGCAGGCAGTCGATGCCTTTTCCTATTCTGCCCCCGCGGTTCTTGCCTATTTCAACGAAACCCAAGCTGGCGGTGTGACCTCGACCGCGTTCTTCGATCTTGAATCGATTCAGGTTCTCAAAGGGCCGCAGGGGACATTGTTCGGTCGCAACGCGACGGGCGGTGCCGTCCTCTACAAGACGCGATCGCCAGGCAAGGACTTTGAAGGCTATCTCAGGGCCGGCTACGGCAACTACGACAATCGCGAAGTGGAAGGCGCCATCAACGTCCCGCTGGGTTCCTTTGCGGCGCTCCGCGTGTCGGGAAAGATGCAAAAACGTGATGGATTCCAGCGCAATCTCTATAATGGCGAGCGCCTCAACAGCATAGACTCGCGTAATATACGCGGTAGTCTGCTCATCAGCCCGGATGGATCAGGCTTCGAGAACACAACCGTCTTCCAATACGGCAAATATGGCGGGAACTCGGGCGGCGTGAAAGTCCAGAATGCCTACGCTATCGGCCAGACTAACAATGGCTATACACTCAATGCCACGGCGGCGGCGCTTTATGGACCGGGATTCATCAATCTCACGACCGACCCTCGCGTGCGTCAGCTCGGCTTCGATGGAATCGCCGATTATATAGCCAAGCAAAAAAACATCGGATTTTACGATTTTTATAATGATGCCGATGGTCGCCATAGGGCACGGCAATACATTGTCACCAACACGACGACATACGAAGTTAATGATGCCATAAATTTCAAGAATATCATTGGCTATAATGATGTTGTCTCGCGCGACAAGTCGGATGCGGATGGGTCGCCCTTCCAGATGGTGACGGCAGGCGTTAACGACTCTTCGCCTTGGAACTATACTTATCAGACTGAGCAGTTCTCAAACGAGTTTCAGATTCATGGCAAGATCCTCGACAACCGCCTGACCTATATCGTTGGACTGTTCGGCTCCCGGGAGACCAATGGTCAGATTGCACGCTATAATGTTGGAGGGGATTATCCCGGCGGTACGGCGTCTATAGGTTTGTTTTCATATAACTTTGAAACCAAGGATATCTCGAAGGCCGCTTTCTTGCAGGCGACTTATGCCCTTACGGACCGCCTTAACTTCACGGCTGGTGGCCGCTATACATGGGAAAAGATCAGCATCCGCCAGCGTACAGGAGATCTCTACGGCTCGTTGGGCGTCGGGCCACGCTCCTCGAAGTTCTCAAAGCCGAGCTGGACCGTTGGGCTGGATTACAAGGTTACGGACGATCTCCTCCTCTACTTCAATCATCGCGGCAGCTGGCGCACGGGCGGCTTCAACGGGACCAGCACCGATCTCGTGGGTGGCGTTCTCGTGCCCAACCAGTTCAAGCCGGAGACAACTTACGATTTCGAGCTTGGCGCGAAACTAGCCGGAAATCTGGGGCCGATACCGGCTCGCCTCAATATCGCACTCTATGACCAATATGTGAAAAATGTTCAGCGCACCGTCTATATCGACATCACGGCTGTTAGCGGCAACGTGAACAAGGCCCGCGTTACCGGTGCCGAGATCGATGGATCATTCGACTTCACGCCCTGGCTGCAGGTTGGCGGTGCGTTCACCTATACCAACGCACGATATACCGACCCGAGGGCAGTTGTCGCCGGCGTCAGCCTGCCGTTCGGCCCCTATGCGGACTCTCCCAAATATTCCGGGTCGGCCTTCTTTCGGGCAAAGGCTGATCTTGCCGACGATGCTGGCGAAGTTGCGCTTCGAGGTGACCTCTACGCGCAATCATCGACTTACTACACCAATCTTGCCGATACGCTTACCCCCGACACGAAATTGTCGAGCTACGCGATCCTGAACGGACGGTTTGAATGGAACAGGATCCTTGGCTCGGACGTCTCCGCCGCTGCCTATATCCGTAACCTCACGGATAAGCATTACTATGCTGGCGGACTGGGCGTGGGTGCGGTGATTGGCGTCAACGGCACATTGACCGGCACACCGCGAACTTACGGCTTCGAGCTTTCAGTCAATTTTTAATGAAAGGGTCCGCACCAACACCAACTGGGCTGGTGCGAATCGCTGATGTCCAAAGCTTTCCCACTCGGCGTTGAGGCGCCGAGTGGGCAGCAGATCGCAACAGGAACAGGTCGTGCTTGAGCGCCAATTTACCGAGGAACAACAGCAATTCCGGTTCGCTTACCGCCGCTTTCTGCACGACGAGATTTGCCCGCATATGGAAGCGTGGCGACACAAGGGAATCGTGGAACGCGAGGCTTTCCGCAAAGCAGGTGCCCAAGGTTTTCTGATGATCTGGCCCGACGAAGAGCTTGGCGGGCTGGGAGACAATGATTTCCGCTTCGAGCAGATCATCATCGAGGAGCAACATTATGCTCTCGTCGCCGATTGGTTCGCTCCCCTCCACAGCCGGTTGGTTGGCCCTTATCTGACGCGATTCGGAAGCAGGGAACAACAGCTCCGGTTCGTGCCAAAATGCGTGACCGGAGAAACCATCCTCGCAATCGCGATGACGGAACCATCCGCTGGCAGCGACATTGCTGCCATCCGCACGACGGCGGTGGAAAATGGCGACCATTTTGTGCTGAACGGTAGCAAGACATATATTTCGAATGGCATCAACGCCGACCTCGTCATTGTCGCTGCGAAGACCGCCCCCAAGGATAACCCGAGGCAGATCGGGTTGTTCGTGGTCGAACGCGGCATGCCGGGCTTCGAGCGCGGCCGCATGCTCGAAAAAATGGGGAACAAGGCCCAGGACACAGCGGAATTGTTCTTCGACAATGTGGCTGTTCCACGTGGGAACGTCCTGGGAGACCCGACGAAGGGCTTCCACTATCTGATGCAGGGGCTGGCAGAGGAACGGTTGATCGGGGCGGTGGGTTTTCTGGCCGCCGCACAGAAGGCGTTCGATCTTACGCTCGAGTTCGTGCGCGAGCGCGTGGTGTTCGGGCGAAAGCTGAGCGAAATGCAGAATACGCAGTTCGAGCTTGCGAGCCTTCGAACCGCGCTCGACATCCAACAGGTCTATGTCGACCAACAGGTAGCGGCGCTGAACGCCGGTCAGCTTGCGCCCGTCGATGCGGCGAAATCCAAACTTGCTACCAGCGAGCTGCTTGGCCGCGTCGTCGATGTGGGGGTGCAGCTCCATGGCGGCGCAGGATATATGGACGAATATCCTATTTCCCGGATGTATTGCGATGCGCGCGGCGCCCGCATCTACGCGGGGACATCGGAAATCATGAAGACCATAATCAGCCGGGACTTTCTTTCGGATGACTACATCTCTTTTAATGACCGGCCAGGTTATTGAACATTCTGAATTTATGGGAGGCAATAGTGAAATTGGAAAATGGCTTTGCGGCCGTCATAACCGGAGGGGCTTCGGGACTGGGCGAAGCGACGGCGCGACGTCTCGCTCGTGCGGGAGTCAAGGTAGCGATCTTTGACCTCAATGAACAACGCGGACAGGCCGTGGCGGCGGACATTGGAGGCATCTATTGCCACACCGACGTAACGTCCGACGACTCTGTCGCCGCAGCTTTCGCACAGGCCCGCGCGGTGCATGGCCAGGAACGAATCCTCGTCAACTGCGCGGGCATCGCGACCGTCAGGAAGACGGTCGGGCGCAACAAGGAAACGGGGCGCGCGGAACTCTATCCCGTGGCCGAACTTGAGCGCGTCATCGCGATCAACCTTATCGGTACATTCCGGTGCATTGCCCAGGCCGCTGGGGGAATGCTGGAACTACCGCCACTCGCTGATGGAGAACGCGGCGTCATCGTCAACACATCCAGCGTCGCGGCCCAGGCCGGCCAGATGGGACAAGTTGCCTACGCAGCGTCGAAGGCAGGCGTCCTTGGTATGGCTTTGCCGGTCGCCCGCGATCTCATGGCCGAAGGGATCCGCGTCAATACGATCCTTCCCGGCTTGTTCGAGACGCCCATGATGGCCTCCCTACCCGAAAAGGCACGGCTCTCGCTCGCCGCGTCGGTTCCTTTCCCCAAGAGGCTCGGCCATCCGGACGAGTTTGCCGAACTGGTCTTCTACATGGTCACGAACGGCTATGTGAACGCGGAAGCGGTTCGACTGGACGGAGCGATCCGCATGGCGCCGCGCTAACCTCCTATTGAATGGTGATCGGAATATGGCTGAAGCTTATATCTATGACGCAGTCCGCACTCCGCGAGGGCGAGGCCGCCCCGATGGCGCGCTTCACGAAATCACGGCGCTCTCAATCGCGGTCCAGACGCTTCAGGCGTTGAGGGATCGCAACAGTCTGGACACCGCCAAGGTCGACGACGTGATATTTGGCTGCGTGATGCCCGTGGGGGAACAGGGCAGCGACATAGCCCGCATTGCGGCATTGGTAGCAGGGTACAGCCAGGACGTGCCCGGTCTTCAGATCAATCGCTTCTGCGCATCGGGCCTTGAAGCCTGCAATATCGCCGCCGCCAAGGTGATTGCGGGCGAGGCGCGCTTTGCCATCGGCGGCGGCGTGGAATCAATGTCGCGTGTCCCTCTCGCAGCCGATGGCGGGGCAATGCTGGTTGATCCAAGTTTCGCCTATGATCACTATTATGCTCCGCAGGGTATCGGCGCGGACATGATCGCGACCATGGACGGCTTCACCCGCGAAGACGTCGATGGCTATGCCGTGCAAAGCCAGAAGCGCGCGGCGAAGGCTTGGGAGGAAGGCCGCTTCTCGAAATCGATCATTCCCGTGTTCGATCAGGCCGGAGTTGTCCGGCTGACGCATGACGAGCATATGCGGCCGGGCACCGATGTGCAGTCGCTAGGCGCTCTCAAACCTGCCTTCGCCAAGATGGGCGATGCCGGCTATGATGCCGCGGCGCGTGCGCGATACCCCGATCTGGGGCCAATCAACCATGTTCATCATGGCGGCAATTCATCGGGGATTGTCGATGGGGCGTCGGCCGTCCTGATCGGATCGAAGGAAGCTGGCGAGGCCGCTGGCCTCAAGCCGCGTGCGCGCTTTCGGTGTGGCGTCTCGATCGGCAGCGAACCGACGATCATGCTGACCGGTCCGGAGTTCGTCACCCGCAAAGCTCTTCAACGCGTTGGCATGGAGTTATCCGACATCGATCTTTTTGAATTGAACGAAGCATTCGCTGCCGTGGTGCTCCGATACCAGCGTGTCTTGGGCATCGATCCGGAGAAGCTGAACGTCAACGGGGGCGCGATCGCCATGGGCCACCCGCTTGGCGCAACGGGCGCAATGATTCTGGGGACCGCTCTTGATGAGTTGGAACGCACCGGCAAGGGGACAGCTCTTGTCAACCTGTGCGTCGGCGCCGGCATGGGAACAGCGGCAATAATCGAACGGGTGTGAGGAGCGTCATGGACAATTTCACGATAGAGATAGATGGCGACGGCATTGCCCTGGTGACATTCGACGTTCCGGGCCGGTCGATGAATACAATCACCGCTTCAGTGCAACGTGATCTCGACGAACTCGTCATTCGTCTTACCGACGATCCGGCAATCCGGGGCGCCGTGTTGCGTTCAGGAAAGGCGAGCGGGTTCTGCGCGGGCGCGGACCTCAACGAGATGCTGGACGACATCAAGCGCTGGCGTGCGGCAAGGACACAGGAGGAACTACGCGATGGTGTAGCCGATGCAGCCGGCCTCAGTCGCCGCATCAGGGCGCTGGAAACCTGCGGGAAGCCCGTGGTAGCGGTGGTCGAGGGCCTCGCATTGGGTGGCGGACTCGAACTGGTGCTCGGGTGCCACTATCGGATCGCTGCCGACAAGACCGATCTTCATATCGCCTTTCCAGAGGCAGGTATCGGCCTTCTGCCAGGAGCAGGCGGCACACAGCGTCTTCCCCGTCTCGCTGGCCTCGCCGCTTCGGTTCCCTATCTGCTGGACTGCAAGCCCATCGCACTCGCAGATGCGGTTACGGCGGGCGTGTTTCACGCCGCCTTGCCGGCCGAGCAATTGCTTGAAGCGGCACGCGGATGGATATTGGGGGGTGGAAGCGCGGTTGCGCCTTGGGATGAAAAGGGCTTCAAGGTACCCGGAAACGGTCCTCACTCCTTGGCAGGCTACGCCCAGTTCGGTCCGGCGATTGCCGCCCGCCTGGCAGGCGGGCAAACGCCAGCGACCGGCAATATTCTCAAATGCCTCTACGAAGGTCTGCAAGTACCGATCGACGCTGGCCTGCGGATCGAGAGTCGTTATTTCTTCAACACCGCGCGCTCGCCACAAGCAGCGGAGCACATCGCGGGCTTCCTGGCGAGCCGGGCGTCGCGCGTAAAACCCGCTCCGGGCGTTTCGACTGACAGGGCCACATCATGATCCGGCTATTCATAACGGATCGCGGCGGAATCGAACATGCCGTCGAAGCTTCCGAAGGCATAAGCCTGATGGAGGCCATACGTGACGCAGGGATGGACGAACTTCTGGCGCTTTGCGGTGGATGTTGCTCGTGTGCGACGTGCCATGTTTATATCGACGCAGCCTTCGGCGATCGCCTGCCTCCGCTCAGTGATGACGAGAACGATCTGCTCGACAGTTCCGATCATCGAACGGCGCTTTCACGCTTGTCCTGTCAGATCCAGCTGGGCGAAACGATCGATGGCCTGCGCGCGACAATCACGCCTGACGACTGAGCCAAAGATGACTCTTGAACATATTGTACCACGGGCCAAGGAATCCGGACGTTCCCATTGGACAGCGATCTGGTGAGCGAGGGACCGAGACGTCCATGGATCTATGATCCAGAGGATGAGGATCTGCTCAGCCATGACGGACGATGGCGGCAAAGACGGCGCATAGCCGAGCTTCTGCGCGCCCTCAAAAGACTGGCCTTGCGTGCCAATCTTGATGAGGGCGCCTTATCGCAGTTCGAACGCAAGCTTGCGCGACAGGTTCGGACATTCAAGGGCACGGCAGAGATCGGCGATCGCACAGAATATATGGCGTCCCAAGGTTTGGTCGGTCCGCGCAACCGACTGGCCCTGGAGATGAGCGCGGTCATCGGACGATCGAACGCGGCAAGCCTTCCAATGCGTTTCTTCAGAAGCCAAGATGGAAAAGTTTGTGCGGAAGTGCACCCCGACAATAGTCATGAAGGACCGCCTGGATACCTTCACGGCGGCCTCATCGCCGCGTTGTTCGACGAATTTCTCGGCTTGGCGCAAGATGATCTGCCCGGGCCTCCAGGGCTGACGGGCACTCTATCAGTTCGGTATCTCAGCCCGACCCCGATAGATGAGCGCCTGACACTGATGCTACGTTCGGCTGAAGAGGACGGGCGCAAACGCCTTCTAAAGGGCGAGCTATGGGCGCGCGACCAGCCCACGGCATCCTGCGATGCGCTCTTTATTCAGCCACGCGAAGAGGGCTGACCAATCGCGATTTCGATTATCAACTATCACATCAGGATTTACGAAGGCGATACACGATGGGGAGTTCAGCACATCATCTATCGGACGATTTCCGGAACGCTATGCGAAGATTGGCAACGACGGTCTCGTTGATCACCGCCGGAGAAGCAGAGAACTGGACAGGAATGGCGGCGACGGCGGTGATGTCAGTGTGTGCCGATCCCCCAACGCTGCTTATCGCCATCAATCGCAGCGCCTCTATCCATTCCATACTTCGAATCGGTGGGAATTTCTGCGTCAATCTTCTGAGCGAACGGCATCAGGACCTCATAGCCATATTCAGCGGAGGCCGAAAAGGAGCCGATCGTTTCAAGGATGGCGCGTGGACAACTGGCGCGAGCGGATTGCCGCTATTGTCGGACGCGCTGGCAAGTTTCCAGTGCCGGGTCGAAACTATCGTCGAAGCGGGCACGCACACCCTTTTCCTCGGCATCGTTGAGCAGGTGAACCAACACTCGGCCTTCGATCCTCTGCTGTGGGCCGATGGCGCTCCCGCCGCGCTACGGCCGCTCCAAGCGACGGAAATCAAAGAATAGCGGGAATCTGGCGCATCGCTTCAGCCAGCAGCTACACGGTCGGAAACGGCGGAGGACATTGGCCGGTCACGGAAATGGCTCGCGCCGGTCCAGACGCTCAGACTGCCAGGTGTGAGGATCAAACGCTTCTCATGACGACCGGACGATCAACGTTTGTCGATAGACCTGTTGTTCAGTGTAAGGCCGCCGCAAAAAGGGCGAGCAGCTCGCGCCAATGCCTTTCGGCTGCCTCCTCATTATAGACGGGAGTGTCAATCATCGTCCAGCCGTGCAATGCACCTGGATAGATTTCGCACATATGGTCGACCTTGGCGTCGGTCAGCGCGTTTTTCAGACGCTGGTGCATGTCCAGGGGATAGTAGCTATCCGCATCGGCGCCTGCGATATGGATGCGCCCTTTCATCTTCGGCGCTAGGAGGTGCGGGCTGAGTTCGGAATCGGTCGCCAGATTGCCGCCGTGGAAACTGGCCGCAGCAGCGATCCGCTCCGGATAGGTGCCGGCCACGGTCAGGGAAATACCGCCACCCATGCAATATCCGGTAGTGCCAACCTTCGTTCCGGCCACGTCCGCGCGAGTATCGAGATAGGCAAGATAGGCGGCGGTGTCTTCGGTCGCCCGGCGGTTATCGGTGGATGCCATCATAGGGCCGAGCTTCGCGAACGCCTCCGAGGAGCAGAATATGGCCGTGGCATCGAGCGGCTCGTACGGACCCATGCGATAGTAGAGGTCCGGGAGCAGCACGACATAGCCTTCCCCCGCCAATCGCGCTCCCATCGCGAACAGGGTGGGACGGATCGCGATACCGTCCATGAAGAAGATAACGGCAGGCCACGGCCCCACACCTTCAGGCGTGAACACGAAGGCCGGGCAGTCCCCATCCTTCGTGTGTATCGATATCGTTTCCTGGCCCAAAATCATCCTCCTTCCCGGCTCACGCAATCCCACCCGCCGCTCGCTTCAAGGGCGTCGGTGTAAGGTGTCTCTAGAGCCTAAAGCAAGGTGTATCCCCCGTCTATGTTGATCGAACACCCCGTGAGAAAGGGGGCCTCGCCACTTGACAGGAACAGGGCGAGGTTCGCGATTTCCCACGGTTGCGCGATCCTGCCGGCAGGCGTCGCTTTTTCAAGACCCGCTATGAATGCGTGTGGCAGTTCCGCCACCATGGGCGTCTCGATTACACCCGGGCAGATAGCGTTGACTTGAATACCGAACGGCGCACATTCCACGGCGCCGACCTTTGTGATCTGCATGACACCAGCCTTCGCCGCGCAATAGGCAGGCATCTGCGGCATGACGACCGAACCGGCGATCGAGGCGGTGTTGACGATGGCCCCGCCGTTGGCGCGCATGAGCGGAATGGCATGACGCATACCAAGAAAAACGCCGCGCAGATTGACTGCGATGACACGGTCGAATTCATCTTCGTCATAGTCGGCCAAAGGCGCCTGCACGCCGTCAAGCCCGGCGTTGTTGCACAGGATGTCGAGCTTTCCGAAGCTGGCGACTGCATAGTCCAGCATCGCTTTGACATCGTCCGAGCGTGATACGTCCGCGGAAAAGCTTCGGGCGCCCTCCCCCAACTCGGCTGCGGTTTCTTCCTCGCGGCCGCTGATGTCCGCGATAATGACTCTTGCTCCTTCTTCGACAAAAGATTGAGCAATGACCTTACCGATACCGGATGCGCCCCCGGTGATGACCGCGACCTTTGTTTCCAGCCTGCCCGCCATTTATTCCTCCCATCATTGCCGCAGCAGCATACAACTGGCGGGTATTCCCCCGCCGTTGGACACCAGAGCAACGTTGCTATCGCTGATCTGGCGCTCCCCGGCGTGCCCTCGCAACTGGATGATCGCTTCCCGAAGATGGCCATAACCATTGGTCCGGCCCGCGCAGAGGTGCCCGCCATGCGGGTTGAGAGGCAGCGCGCCTTCGCGTGCGATCGTCCGGCCGCCATCCAAGAAAGCCGAGGCCTCGCCAAAACCGCAAAATCCCAGAGCCTCAAGCCAGGAGACAACATTGAAGGTGAATCCGTCATAGAGGAGCGCCACGTCGACATCGCCGGGAGTGAGGTCCGTGCGTGTCCAAAGATGCGCCGCAGGACCAAAGATGTTGGCCTGATGCGTCAGCGTTCCCTGATCCCAGGATTGCGGCTCGGCGATCTGCGTTCCCACGGCTTCGACCAGAATGGGGCGATGAGGCAGGTCCTGCGCAGCATCGATAGCGGAAACCACGAATGCAATTGCCCCATCGCAAGGGACGTCGCAGTCGAGCAACCCGAAAGGCGAAGAGATGAGGCGCGCATTGAAATATGCGTCAAGGCCAATGGATTCGGCATAGAGTGCGTCCGGATTGAGCGCGGCGTTGCGCCGGGCGTTGATCGCGATCCAACCCAGCATTTCCCGGTCGGCGCCGAAGCGGGCGAAATACTGGGACGCATAGAGCGCGATCCAGTTTGCAGGAGACGCAGCGCCGAAAGGCACTCGCCATGCCAGCTCCCCTGCGATACGCCCATGCGCTTCGCGTATTGCCGGGCGCACCGCCTCGGCAAAGCTCGTAAAACAAAGCACATGGCGACAAAGACCAGAGGCAATCGCCAGCATCGCATCGATCACCGTGCCCGCCTGCCCTGGCGTTTCATGCGCGCCGCAATGCCACACCGGATTGATCCGCAATATCTGTTCGACCGCACGTATGCCGCCAGAGGAAACTCCTGGCAGCCCCGCGCTGCCCGGATAGGCGCAAATCCCGTCGATGTCCCGCCGATCGAGACCGGCATCGGCAATTGCCGCGAGGCAAGCGTCGATGGTCAGCGACAAATTCGAGACTGCAAGCTTTCTGCCGATAGAGGATGCTCCGATGCCGGTGAAGGCAACCTTCTCCTCGAACCGTCCTGCCCGGCCGCCCGACGAAATGACGGGCGCCGGCAGATCGAGCCGTATCGGCTGGTCATCCGGCCCTTCATCGGGATCAGGCTCGAACAAGGGCAGCCAGATATCCTGCTGTTGAAGGAATGTCACGCGAACGGACATGCCCACCCGGACCGCCTCGGGCGCCATATTGGTGATATTGGTCGTGAGCCTGATTGAAGGATCTTCCTTCAGACCGACAATCGCAATCGCATAAGGCAGATCGAAACCATCAACCCACCGCTGATGGTTGACCGTTACGGCGAGCACCGTCGCTTTGCCGGACGCAACGCGATGCTCGCTTATTGCCGTCAGGCAATCCGGGCAGATTTCGAGCGACGGATGACGCCATGCCGCGCAGGGCGTGCACCAAGCTATCCTCAGTTCACCAATCACGCCTCCGAGCCAAAATTCGGCTTCGTGGCGCACCGGGGCGGGCAATGGTCGATCAACCACTCAAGCCACCTGTCACGCGGTCAGGCACTTACTTTGACCGGCAGCGCTTTCAGGCCCCGCGACAGAAGTTGCGGATGCCATTCCAGTTCCCCGTCCAGTTCGATATGGCTCCATTTCCTGAGTATCCCCGGAATCGCGATCGATGCTTCGAGCCGGGCGAGCTGAAGCCCCATGCAGCTGTGCAGCCCATAGCCGAAAGCAATATGCTTTCGGTCCCACGATCGGTTGAGCACAAGCTTGTCGGGATCCTCAAATACGGACGGATCATGATTGGCGGCCGCCAGAATCAAGAACACACGCTGGCCAGCCTTCATGGATGCGCCCAATGCGTCCGTATCTTCGCGCACTACGCGTGTCACGGCCTTGCCCGAACCGTCGAAGCGGAGAAACTCCTCAACCGCGTCAGTGATCTTCACATCACCTGAACGGATCAACGACATTTGATCAGGGTTGCGCAACAGCGCCAGGATCGCATTGGCGATCAGGTTTGCGGTAGTTTCCGAGCCGGCGAACAAAACCAGTGTGCAGGTAGCTATGATTTCGTCTTCGGACAGTGCGTCCTTATCGTCCCGCGCCTTGATAAGTTCGCTGAGCAGATTGTCTTCAGGGTCTTTACGATAGCGCTCGATCAGCGTCCGCACATAAGCGGATAATTCACTCACGCCTTGGGCAAGGCTCTCATATTTATTCGCATCGTCCAAGCTTGCGCCGACCACGGGACCAAACAGGCGATGCCATTTGGCAAACAGCCCCCGATCCTCTTTAGGCACGCCGAGCATTTCAGAAATGACCGACGCCGAAAACGGCACGGATACGTCTGCCACGATGTCGATCCGGCCTGCTACGGGCGCCGCCGCTATGACGTCGTCGAAGAGCGCTTCGAACTTTTCAGTTAGCCTCGTCATAGCCTTGCTCATGAAGGCCTGATTGATCAGCATGCGCAGCCGCAGATGTTTTGGCTTGTCATTGAAGACGAGCCAGTTGGCGAGCACTTCAAAAGCTTGCCTGACCTTGGGATCGGCATCCGGACCGCTCAGCTTCTTGGCGATGAACGGCCGAATCCGATCTGATGAAAAATGCTTATCGTCCCGCAGCGCCGCAGTGACTTCCTGATAGCCGGTGACGATCCAAGATCGCGAGCGCGTATCCCAGAGTACCGGCGCAATTTCCCGTATCCTTCCGAAATAGCCGTGGGGGTCTCGAGTCGCCTCGACCCCGACAATGTCGAACTCGGAAGCGGTTGGTGCCTGCACAGTCATAGACTCCATCTCCTTATCGAAACCTTTAGAAACGCCGCGAGGCCGCTTCGTCTCACATGGCATATTGGCTGTTGATTTTCATTGTATCTTGATCTAACGATAGATCGAGATCAAGCCCCAGTCAAACGGATTCCATGCGTCGCGGACCTTAGAGTCACGGCGACCGGCAAGGGCAAAGAATGGAGGATGCTGAATGGATGTGAGAGCCCTCATGGCTCAAGCGGTGCGCTACAATCGCGATCGGGTGGCCCTCATACATGGCGAGCGTCGGCTGACCTTCGGCGAGGCATGGGAACGGGGGGTTCGCCTCGCCAATGCCTTGCTTGGACTTGGTCTCGAGCCCGGCGATCGCGTGGCCTCCCTTGAAGACAATTGTATCGAGGCCGCTGATCTTATTCAGGCCTGCGCCATCGCCAATCTCGTGCGCGTACCTTTATATGCCCGCAATGCGCGGGAAGCGCATGAACATATGGTCGCGAACACCGGATGCCGGGCGGTGGTGGTCAGCAGTCATTATGCCCATGAGATCGCTGCGATTCGGAACAATCTGCCGAACGTCGAGCACATCCTTGTCCGCGATGATTCCTATGAAGGTTGGCTTGCATCGCACAGCATTATCGAACCCATTATCGACATAAAGCCAGATGACTATGTCGTCATTCGGCATACCGGCGGCACAACCGGGCAGCCGAAGGCCGTGGCCTATTCCCATCGGAGTTGGCTGGCAGCCTGTCGCGACTGGTTCTACATCTTCCCACAAGTCCTTGCTGGCGATCGCTGTCTCCACGTCGGTCCGATCTCGCATGGCTCGGGATACCAATATCTGCCGGTATGGCTGGCGGGCGGCTGCAATGTCCTCATGGACCATTTCGATGTCGCCCGAACGCTGGATCTGATCGAGCGCGAACGCATCGCCTTCTGTCAGGTGGCCGCGACGATGTTGCGTGCGATCCTCGATTTCCCCGGCTCTGCCGACCGCGACTATTCGAGCTTGAAATGCGTCCTGGTAGGGACCGCCCCGATTCACGAGACGACTGCCCTGGCGGCGCGCGCGCTTCTCGGCAATGTTCTCTATCAGGGCTATGGCCAGACCGAAGTGCTGCCCATAGCCTTCATGGGTCCCGATCAGTGGTTCGCCGATGTGCCGGGATCGGAACCGCTGCGGGCCTGTGGCACGGTCATGCCTTTTTCGCTGGTCGATATCTGGGACGAGAACAACAAGCCCGTGCCGGCAGGCGAGATCGGCGAGATCGTCGCCAAATCGGATGGCCAGATGACGGCTTTCTGGAACAATCCGGAAGCAACCGCCGAACGGATCGTCGATGGCTGGATCAAAACGGGCGACATCGGCCGGATCGATCGCAATGGCTATGTCTATCTCGTGGATCGCGCCACCGACATGATCATTTCGGGCGGATATAATATCTGGCCGCTCGATCTCGAGCGGGTCATCGCAAGCCATCCCGAAATCGTCGAGGTCGCCGTCTTTGGCGTGCCCCATCCCAAATGGGGAGAGACACCGCTTGCCGTTTGTGTGGTGCGGAACGGGCATCGGGTCACCGAGGCGGAATTGATCCGGCAGGTGGCAAACGAACTGGGCAGCTACATGAAGCCGTCAAAGGTTGTCTTTCAGACCGAACCGTTGCTGCGCAGCGCGGTCGGCAAGGTGAACCGGAAGAAACTGCGCGATCCCTATTGGCAAGGCACTGACCGGCGCGTCGCCGGCAGCTGAAACCCGTATAATTTGCACAAGGAGAGTTCCATGGAAGTTGGCTATATGATGTTCCTGTCGAACCTGCATGACAACATGCCGGACGATGTGATGATCCGTAATGAACTGCGTGTCGCTGAATTGGCCGAAGGCCTCGGATACGACACGATCTATTGCCCGGAGCACCACTTCGAAGACTATTCCATGGCAGTCGATAGCCACCAGATATTGAGCTATCTCGCGGCACGAACCGAGAAGATCAAGCTGGGCAGCGCTTGCATAGTGCTTCCCTGGTGGACGCAGCCCGCGCGTGTGCTCGGCCGAATCACGACGATGGATGCCATGACCAACGGCCGCTACGTGATCGGGTTCGCCCGCGGCCTGGCACGCAAGGAATTTGAGGTCTTCGGGATTCCGATGGATGAATCGCGCGGCCGCTTCGACGAGATGGCGGCCATGCTCGTTAAAGGGCTTGAGACCGGGATCATCGAAGGTGATGGTCCTTTCTTCCCGACGCCGGCCACGGAAATCAGGCCCAGGCCGTCCGTCGCTCTCAAGAACCGGCTCTATTCCGTGGCAATGTCCCCCGATTCCGCGAAACAGATTGCGATCCATGACACCCGGATGATGACCTTCGTCCAGTTCGCCATGGAAAAGCATCTTGGCAACATCGAGATCTTCCGCACCGAATATCGGAAGAATCACGGCAAGGAAGCGGGTCCTACGCTGCTGGTCGACTTTTCCTATTGTCACGAAGATGCCGGACATGCCGAAAAGATGATGCAGAAGCATATGGCGGCTAATTATGTCTCGTTGCTCAAGCATTACGAGTTTATGGCTGACTATCATAAGGAACTTAAGGGCTACGAAGCTTATGGCGAGTCAGCCAAGTTCCTGAACGACCTCGGACTCGATGACGCGGTGCAGGATTATATCAAGCACCAGGCATGGGGCACGCCTCAGCAGATTCTCGACAAACTGGAAGCACGCAAGTCCATCATTGGCGATTTCGAATGGAATTCCATTACGAGCTTTGCAGGCCTTCCCTATGACGAAGTCGAGAACAGTATGCGTCTGATCGGATCCAAGGTCATTCCAGAACTTCGTAGCTGGTAAAATTAAAGGTGGCTTGGAGCTGGCTATGAATAGTTGGCTCCAAGTTTACACCACCCCCATCAAGGAGAGTGCCGTGATTGGTCCAGCGGACGATTTTCTGATTCATCAAACACACGAGCCGGTGCGTTTCGCCGCTACCAGCGACAGGCGCTTCTATGACCGCTATTTCTTTACCGGCCATCAATGTTCGCCCGACCTGTTCTTCATGATCGGCGTCGGGGCCTATCCCAATTTGGGGGTCATTGACGCCTTCGGTTCGGTGGCGCTGGGATCGAAACAGTACACGACCCGGGGATCGCGCGAACTGGGCGCCGACAGGCTGAATATGTCCGCCATCGGTCCTTTCCATGTCGAGGTCATCGAAGGTCTCAAACGCCTGCGTATCCGGTGCGACGAGCAGCCCGGCCAGGCCGTACATTTCGACCTTGAGTGGAATGCATCGGTCCCCGCCTTCGAGGAGCCTCCGATCCTGCAGCGCGTGATGGGCCGGGTGATGGAGCAGGCCACGCGCCTGATCCAGACCGGCGTCTGGTCCGGCTATATCGTATGCGAGGGACAGCGTGTCGACCTTGATCCAACAACGAGCTGGGGTGCGCGCGACCGGAGCTGGGGTGTCCGATCCATCGGACTGGAGCGGGAACCCAAGGGCATCCAGCAGGCCAAGGGGACCAGCAATGCGCGAACCTCCCTGTGGATATGGTCGCCGATGCAGTTCGCGGACCAAACCATCCATTTCAGCATCGCCGAATATGCGAACGGCAAACGCGAGATCGAAACGGTGCGGCGCATGGCCGCCTTTCCGGTCGACGGATCGCCTGCGGGTGAAGAGGAATATCTCGACGGCGCAGAGCATGATCTGCGGTTCGATCCTGCCACACGCGAGTTGCTTGAAGACTCGTCCATCAGCTTCCTCGAGCCTGATGGCACGCGCCGTCATGTTCGTCTGACCCCGCTTCGTCGCGCCTATTTGCGCGCAGGCACCGGCTATGGCGGTCCCGACACATGGCGCCATGGCAAATATATGGGAGAAAATTGGGTCGACTCGGTAAGCTACGATCTTACCGACGAAAAGCTTACAGCCCAGATCGGACCCACGCATGTCCTGTGCCGCATGGACATGGACGATGGACGGGTCGGCTATGGGACGTTCGAAACCCAAGTCTATGGCGCCTATCCGCGCTATGGTTTCGAGGCCTAATGTCTGTCGATGTCCCAAATCCGTCCACGGAAAGTGCGGCGGACGGCCTTGCCGCCCGCCTGCAGGCAGCGATGCCGAAGCTGGAGGATATCCGAATATTGCGGCGCCTGACCGGCGGTTCATCGCACGAGACCTGGGCGTTCGACGCCCGGGTCCTTGACCTAGATCCACGCGATCATGTCCCCCTCATTCTCCGTCGCGAATTCGATCACGCGCTGTTCGACATGAGCCTGGGAACAGAGTTTGAGTTGCTCAGCCGGCTTCACAAAAGTGGCCTTCCTGTCCCCAGACCTCTGTTCCAAGCGGGCCGCAACACGGCGCTCGGTTCGCCTTTCATGATCATCGAACGCATTGCCGGGCTCGACACACGCAAGGTGATGGCGGCCGACGGCGAGGCCGATCGCCGCAAGATCGGAAAATCTCTTGTCGCCGCGCTCGCCCGGCTTCATGCACAGCAGGCTACTCTCATAGCTGACCTCATTCCGTATGATGGGCGCGACGCACCGGCGCGTGAGCTCGCGAAATGGAGGATGGTCATTGCTGACTCTGATGATCGGAGCGCCACGCTACGGATAGCGATCCAATGGCTTGAAACCAATTCGTTCACGGTCGAGCGCCCGGTGATCGTTCATGGCGATTACAAGGCCAATAATATCCTCCTGAAAGCCGGCACGGAGCCGGTCATCATTGACTGGGAATTGGCCCATATCGGCGATCCTGTGGAGGATCTCGCATGGACAATGCTCTGGACAAGCCCGGATGATCTCGTCGAAGGTATGATGGCGCCAGATGAATTCCTGGCCGAATATGAACAGCAGACCGGCACGTCGGTTAACCGGCGCCGGCTGCTCTTCTGGAAGATATTCTCCCTCGTCAAACTGGCAGCGATTTTCCTCAAAGGGCTCGAAAAGCAACCCAGCGGCGTTGCGCCCCGTCCAACGTTACTGATGCTGGGACAGGCCGTCCCTTGCATCGAACAGGCCATCGCCGACCTCCTGCTACGGGAGCTCGAAGGGAGTGTTGCGATATGACCGCGAGCGTCTTTGAGAGACTGGCCGGCATCCGGCAATTCCTCAGCAATGAGATTCTGCCAAGCGTCGCTGGCGACAAGCGAAGCGACCTTCGCGCGACCCTCAAAATGCTCGAAAACATGGCGAGCGAAATAGATTGCCTTCCCGGATTACTGGAACTGGAAATCCCGGAAATGCTCCACCTGTGCAACGCCGCGATGGCCGCACTGGGTTGGAACGGCGTCGATCAGGACGACTTGCAATCGCTTAAGGAATTCTCTCTTGAATTCGACAGACCGGGCAAACTGCTTTCCGAGCTGCAGACACTTCACTCCAGTATCTGCGTGCTGATCAGCAATCTCGCAATCCAGCTGATCGCAAAAATTGTGACAGAACCTGAAGGCCAGAAATGTCTCTCCGGACCGAGAGTCGTGCTGGCAAAATGCTACCGATTGCTGCGTCGGCAAGCGGAAGCAAGGACGCCTTGGCAGTCCGTCTTCCCCGGAGGAAGGCTTTACCCTGCAAGTGACACCCCGACTAAAACAATTGGAGATGGATGATGGACGCTTCCGACAAGCAGATCGATGGCTTGCGATTGCTGCTCGCGGGCAAACTGACGGAGGGGTCTGACACCGTCGACGTTGAAAATCCCTCGACAAATGCGCTCATCGCCAGGGCGCCGCAAGCTTCGCACGCCCAACTCGATAACGCGATCGCGGCGGCAATGCAGGCATCCGGCTGGGCGGCGGATGAGGCGCTTCGACGCGCTGCACTGCGTGCAATGTCGGAAATCGTGAACGCCAACCGGGACAGTCTCGCGCGCACGCTCAGCCTTGAAATCGGCCTTCCCTTCAAAGTCGCTCAGGATGAAATCTCCGCTTCGGCCGCATTCCTTCTCTATCGTGCCGAGGCGGAAACGCCGCTTGACGTTCTGCATGACGATGCCAGGCAGCGGGTCGAAGTGGTGCGGAAGCCCATCGGCGTTGTAGGCGCGATCATACCCTGGAACGCGCCAATGTTGATCGCTTGCGAGAAGATCGCCACCGCGTTCGCCGTCGGCAATACGGTGGTCATGAAACCGTCCCCTCTGGCGCCGCTCACGCTCCTCCAGTTAGGAGAACTTATCAGCGATGCCGTTCCGCCCGGGGTTCTAAGCATCTTGCCGGGCGGAGCGGAACTGGGAGCCGCTCTCGTAGCACATCCTCAGGTCGGGATGATATCCTTTACAGGCAGCATCCGCGCGGGTCAGGCGATCATGGCCAACGCCGCGCCGGGACTGAAACGGTTGTCCCTCGAACTGGGCGGCAACGACGCCGCGATCGTCCTGCCCGATGCCGATGTCGCAAGTGTCGCCCCCAGATTGTTCATGGGCGCGTTTTATCGCTCGGGACAGGTCTGCGCCGCGATCAAGCGGCTCTATGTTCATCGGGATATCGCCGCCCCCTTGACCGAAGCGCTCAGAAATGTCGCGGAAGCGGCGGTGCTTGGCGACCCATTCGATCCGGCCGTGGCGCTTGGACCGCTATCCAATCGGCAACAATTCGAGATCGTCAAAGGGCTTGTCGATGCGGCGGTCAGGCAGGGAGGATCGGTGGTGACGGGCGGTTCGCCGCTGAACAGGCCCGGCAATTTCTTCAGGCCGACCCTGATCACCGACGTCGATGAAACCAATCCGCTGGTCCAGGAGGAGCAGTTCGGTCCCGCCCTTCCGATCATTTCCTATGACAGCGTCGATGAGGCCGTAGCGCGGGCGAATGACACGCAATTCGGGCTCGGCGGGTCTGTATGGACGTCTGACGTCGACACCGGAACCGCCGTCGCCCGCCGAATCCAGAGCGGATCGGTCTGGGTCAACCGACACGGCCTGGTCCTGCCCGATGTCCCATTCGGCGGCATGAAGCTGAGCGGTTTGGGACGCGCCAACGGGAATGTCGGATTTGACAGCTATGCCGAGTTGCAGACGGTCAGCGTCGCGAAGCCGCGTGAAGCCAAATCTCGGTAACAGATACACGACCTATCGATCGATCGAACAGGAGCGACGAATATGGATCTGCTTTTGAGCGGCGGCCATTTTTACGAAGGTGCGCGATGGCATGATGGCCATTTCTGGGTTTCTGACCTCTATGCTGGTCAGGTTCTGAAAATAACGCCCGACGGCCATGCGCAGGTAGTCGTCGAACTTGATGATCAGCCCTCCGGGTTGGGATGGTTGCCTGACGGCACGCTGCTGGTCGTGGGGATGAAGAGCCGCAGCGTCTGGAAATGTCCCGCCGGGGAACCGCCAAGGCTTCATGCCGATATCACGGCGCTTACCGGCGGCTTCACCAACGATATGATCGTCGACAGTCATGGACGGGCCTATGTGAGCAATCTCGGCTTCGATCTTTTCACCGGAGCGCCACCCGCGACGACAACGCTGGTCAGGGTCGATCCCGATGGGCACAGTGCAATCGTCGCCAATGGTTTGCAGTTTCCCAACGGTCTGGTCATTTCGCCTGATGGCAAGACATTGATCGTGGCAGAGACATTTGGTGGGCGATTGACCGCCTTCACTATCGAGGATGACGGATCTCTATCCGGTCAGCGCTGTTGGGCGCAGATCGGACGCGAACCATCATGGGAAACGACCCACAGCCTGCTGGACACGGATTTCGCTCCCGATGGTTGTGCGATCGATGAAGGGGGCTGCGTTTGGGTAGCCGACGCTCTTAACGGTCGCGTCGCGCGCGTCGCTGAGGGCGGAGAGATAAAGGAGCAAATTAAAGCGCCGGACGGTTTTGGCCTCTATTCCTGTGCCTTAGGCGGGCCCGACGGCAGGACATTGATCTTATGCACTGCACCCGATTTTGATGATGTCAAACGCAAGGCCGCTCGGGATGCCCGATTATATATTGCACGAGTTCGAATACCATCTTCGAAATGCGGGTGAAACCGTTCACGCATCGGTAGCCGTCACTCGCATTTCGAAGCTGATGCGAAGGCAGATCGGGTCCGAAAGCTCTCAGGATTTTCGCTCGTCAGCGAGCAGAATGCTTGATGCCGATGGCGAGACGGGCAATTATGCGGTGTCCACTAATATACGTTCACCAAGTACCGTGCTTCGGACCAAGCGTCCCGGGCGGATCACAGACCTGATGCACCAGGAGCGGAACTTTCTATCGAATCTTTCGAGAGAAGAGCAGGATGCCATCGAGCTTCTTCGCGCCCTTCTGGCACAGACTGAACACCGTAGATCTGCTATCCAGTCGATCCTCGAACGCGGCGTCGCCAGAAGCGGCCAAGTTGCAATCTCGCGTCTGTCAGCGCTCCTAGTCATCGCGGGGTTTGACATCAAGGCACCCGGAGAATCTGTAGTCTCGCAGGACGAACGCGCCCTTCTGGATATTCTTGGTCGTGCTCAACTCCGCCTCCGCCTGACAAAGCCAGCTATCTTGGAAGAGGAATGCAACGCGAGCAAACACCTCAGCACTATTCTGCAAGACGAGATGGAGGCTTGCGCCCGCGCGTTAGCTAGGATTGGAATCTGCCTCTTGACGGATGGAAAGCACTGAAACGATCATTCGCAAGACTTTCAACCACTGCGATCAGGTCCATCATCGGGAGCGTCCTTCCGCCGAGTTAGCGTGCCCACCCGGTCTCGCTCATGCTTCCACCCTGCGTTTTGATCTGGACGAACCGCGTGCCGATCGCGCCGCCCAACCTCGATGGCAAGTGAAAGCCGCTGGGACAGCGGCATGGGCATCCCGACGACAAACGCCCGGACCTCGCCCGCGAGCACCCGATCCTCAGCCTTCCTGCTGTTCTCCAGCGCCTTGGCTGCCTGCTCATAGGCCTCGCGCACCTGACGTTGCCTTCGCACGGCCTGATCATCTTGTGGCCGATAGTCAGGCTTGCGGGACCGAACAATCCGAGTCGCCTCATCGAGTGTGCGACGATGCTGGCGGATCGTCTCCCCTCCCCTGCTCGCTGGTCTGCGCTCCGTGCGAAGTTCGATATGGCGGACAGCCGATGGATCAGACTTGCGAACAATGCCCCGCGCGCGTCGGGGCGTCGCTTCACACTCTACGCCCCGTGCGCGCAGCTCATGTGCAAAAGTCTCGCGAAAGACATGGAGATCAGCCTTCCGGGGATTGAAGCGGACGCCATGATAGCCTTCGGCCGCGACGGTCACATGGACATGGGGATGGTTCGTGTCGGTATGGAGCGCCATGGCGTAGCTGAACTGTTCATCCAGCTCGACACGGGCAAAGGCGCGTGCCGCGTCATGAACGATTTCAGGAGGAATACCCTGCGGCATAGAAAGAACCATCGAGATCGAAGTAGGCCGCGCTCGCCCGCGATTGGTCGCATCGTCCAACACTTCCCATTCTGCGGCAAGCTCGCGTAGCCCCGCAACGCTGGTAATCCGTTCGCCGTCGCCGGTTTCGACCTCCAGCTTTCCATGGCGACCGATATATTCGAGATGGGCGCTTAGATGGCCCGCACCGTGCTGTCGGCCAGATATCTTAACCACCACCTCCGGCGCCTTGCGAACAATTCGGGCGAGCTTCGCGCGAGCGCTGTCGGCCCTGTCTCCCCTCCCCTTTCCTGCTGTCAGGCGAAGCATCGAGCCCCGCAGCGTTCGCTTCCCGCCTACAGGAGGTCTCCACGCTTCCATGAGCGCGGGCAACGGAAGCGTGCTGTCGTCGTCTATCATGGCTTATCGTTCCAATAGGCAAGGTCGCCCTTCAGTGCGCGACCGATGGCCTGTGTCTGCTCCGCAACATCATCGCGCATTGCAGCTACGCGGGCCGCCTCGCGGGCAATGTCTAGCCGGGAGTCCTTCATGGTCGCGGCATGGAGCGCATGGACAGCCTGGTTGATGTTAAGACCAACACGCCGGATCTGACGCCATGCGTCGGCAAGCGCCTGACGCTCCGGCAAGGCGGGCGGCATACCAACGCGCAGCCTGTGCCGCACAAGGGTCGCCACCCAACTATTGCGGGTGAGTCCCCTCACCTCCGCCGCTTTATCGAGCAAGGCCAACTCCTCGTCGTCGAGACGGATTTCCACGCGGTTCGATCGGGAGGCATGGCGTTGGGAAACGGTGCCCTCCCCCTCGCCTGCCTCCGCTGCGGCCTGCTCGATCAGCCGACGCATCAGCGCCGAGCGCCCGCCCTTATTCGCGGCGGCACGGTCGAACCGATGCGCAAGATCATCAGGAAGGCGAACTCCAAAAACTGTCACACTAAATGCATATAGTTTTACAATCCCGGCGGCAAGCCTATCCCGCCATCAAAAGTTTTGGGGTTCTTCGCCTTTCTCTCCAATTTGCACATGCAAAACGAAAGATTCTGACGGAACAATGTCGGAGCGGGCATCTTCTATCGGTCCGGCAGGGGACCTTACACCGGCAGCGCCCCCTCCTTCCCCTGCCCTTCCGGCACTTCTCTGACGAAATGTTCAACCATCGGCGCTTTGCACATGCAAAGCTGTTTGCCTCGCAAGCGCGGCATCCCTCACGCGCCTTCGCCTACGGGGCCAAGGACGCGCGCCGATGGCGTGAAACGTCCGCATCGAACGGGATGTCTCCGCCCGCTGAGATCGGCCCATGCGCTCCCCGCTTTGCATGTGCAAAGTCGCCAGGAGCACTCCGATCGCCTAATTCTGGAACCGCAGCTCGTGCACCGGCACCGTGACGGGTTCGGCCTCCCCATCGAACAGCACGGTCACGCTGGCGGGAAGAATAAGCCGACCCGTCTTTCCATCGACTGTCACCGTGACGACAGGGGGAACCGGCGGAACACTAGTGCGCTTACCCTTCCCTTTCGCTGGAACTGACGGCACAATATCCGGGACGGACGCTGAAGCCTTCTCGGCAGGCTCGGCGATCGACGCCTCGCCCGCCGGCTGCGCTGGCGCAGCGGCGCGTTGTGGGGTATCCGGCTTGGGGGCAGGCACGACTTTAGCCCTCGCTTTCAGGTCGCGCACGAAAGCTGAAGCCATCGCGGTCGTAATCGCTTCGTCCCCGCGTTCGGCAACGAAGCGCTTCACTTCAGCAGGGAAACGCCGCGACGCGATATGCAAATCATAGAGTGCGCGTCGGGGCCATTTGTCGATCAGGGCGCGCAAATGCTCATCTATTTCCGAAAGCGCGACATATTGGCTCACGTCGGCAGGCTGGCAGGCGAGTTCTTCCGCGATCTCGGCCTTGGTCAAACCCTCGGCCAGCAGCTTCTGAACCGCCTCGATCATTTCGCTTGTTGTCAGATCCACGCGCTGCTCATTTTCGACCACCTGATCGACCAGATTATCGCGTTCCTCCGCGGTATCCGAAATGATCGCGCGCACCGTCTCAAGCTCTGCGATCTGGTGAGCGCGCCAACGTCGCTCACCGAACCGAATTATGTATTTCCCATCGGCATTGACAGGCCGGACGGTGATCGGTTGCAAAAGCCCGCGTCGCTTGACCGACCTGGCCATCGCCTTCAGCTTGGCCTCGTCAAACACCTTGCGCGGATTCTCCGGGTCGGGGATCACGTCCGCAACCGGCAACTCCTGAACAACGATTTCTGCGGCGCGCGCGTGAAGAACAGTGCTGAGCTGCGCGGCGCGCTCTCTGAACTTGCTCATTAGATGATCTCCTTTGCAGGCAGACCGTCCATGCGGTCCCGGATCTGTTCGAGAACGAAGCGCATTTCCTGTCCGGCGAGGACGGCTGCGCGCTTCTTGAGCGTCCAGACCGGCACGCCCTCCGCGACGGCTTCCTCATAGCCGTCGCGCTGCGCCAGCACGCCGTTGAAGATCATGCTCTTGCCCATGGCATGAACGATCTGAGCGAAATTGTCCTTTTCACGCGGGCTATGGCTGTTGAAGCGGCTCGCCAGCAGGCCAAGGAAATTGATCTTGCGCCCTCCCCTGCCCTTCTGCTCGGCAGCCTGAATGGTTTTCAGCAGATGCTCAACGCCATCGAGCGCATAGTCCTTCATCTCGATGGGCGCGACCAAATGGTCGCACGCAGTAAGCGCAGCGAAGTTGAGCGCCCCCCAAGTTGGCGGCGTATCAATGACACAATAAGCAAACTGCGAGCGCAGCGATTCCATCGCCTTCACCATGGCAGGAACGTCGTCCAGTTCAACAATATCAAGGCGTTCATCGGAGCTTAGTACGGTGATACCCGGCGTTCCTGTCAACGCGAGCGTGGTTTCCGGGTCGAACAGTTCAGATGCAACGCCGCCATGGGCAGCAGCCGCAAGCGTGCGCGAGCCGTTGCCCTGCGCGTCCAGGTCGACGAACAGGACAGGTTTGTCGTCCTCAGCCAGAAACCATGCGAGGTGCGTAGCAAGCATGGTTTTTCCCACGCCGCCCTTGCGGTTGTTGACGACGATCGTTTGCATCCGGCGCTTGGCCTGGCCGGTCTGATCCTTCTTAGCCATCGAGTCGGCCCTCGCCTCGCAGTCTGCGTTCATAGAGATCCCGCGCGGAGCGGTCGCGACCGCGGCGAGGTCGTTCCGTCTTGCCCCAGATGTAGGACAGGACGAAGAAGCCTATGAGACCGGCAAGGATCGCGTGATCCGGGTGACTCGCGAAATAGTCATAGATCATTGATGCCCCTCCCCTGCCTGTCGCCCCCGCCGATCGCGCAATTCATCGTCGGCCACGTCAAGCCCATAGGTCGCCTTCAGCGCCGACAGGATCAATGCCCGGAACGTCATGCCGCCCTGATCCAGCGCGATCCGGGCGATTTCGTTGCGAAGAGACTTGGGAACGCGAATCTGCACGATCGCGTCACCTTCTCCTCCTTCGGTCTGTTCGCTTCCGCTCACCCTGTCGCCCTTGTGCCGCCGCAGCCGACGCGCTGCGGGACGCACCATAAGCAGGGTTAATAATGAACTCAATACTTCATGCTCTTTGCACATGCAAAGAGCGTCGGGCGCTGGCACCGACGCCAGGAGGCGCCAGCGCCCAGCGGCCATCGGATTGCGCTAGGGCGGGGTCCGATGGCCGCTCGCGAGAGGCACGAACACGGCAATCACTCGACGGGGCGGGAACATCGTGGCAACGTGCGGCGCATGGAGGACGAAGGCGGATTCGGAAAGCCAAGGGATCGTGACGGCGAGGCACGGTCGATTGGCGACCTGCTGCGCGGCGCGGCTGCACCCGCCTTTCGCCGCATGGGCTTCGGACGCTCCGATCTGGTGGCGCGATGGCGCGAGATTGTCGGCCCCGCACTTGCCGCGCATAGCACGCCGATAACAATCCGCTATGCGCCGGGCCGCAAGTCATCCGGTGTCCTCGACATAAGCGCGGACCTCTCTCATGCTCCGGCGCTGCGCGATGCGGGGCCGGAGATTATCGAGCAGATCAATAGCCTGTTCGGTTATCCGGCGGTCGCCCATATCAATATCAAGCCCCGCCGCTGATCCATCGCGCTGAAACGGATATCGGCCGCGCGGATAGGGCAGGGGAGGGGGTGAGGAGCGGCCCGCGCGGGGCTTTGCATGTGCAAAGCCGACGCGCAGGGAAGGCGAGGGGTCAACCTCCCTTGAGGCGCTGCATCCCCTCTGCCAGCGTCCAGAGGGCGCGGTTAAGCGTCACATTCTGGTCGATGCCGTTGATGGGGCGAGTCGTGCTGCGACGAATATGGCCGTTGGCGTTGCGCTTGCGCCCGTCGAGGCCGCCCCTGATCATATTCTCCTGAATGACGTTAAAGGTCGTCCAGACGCTTTGTCCCGCATCCTCGTGGCGGCGTGGCATGACGATCTGATCCGGCTTCACCGGGCTTTCGTCGTCGCCATAGCGCGCAATCAGGCTGGCCTCGGCAAGCAAGCGCTGCTCGTCACGGTTAAGCTGGGTTTCCTTCATCGTCTCCGTGGAGTCGATCAGACGGGGAAATTCCTTTGCGACCGAAAACACCCCCTCAATGATCTGGTCCTGAATAGCGCCCTTGTGAGGCACCCGGACCTCCTCGAAACGCTCGCCTGCGATCATGGAATTGGTGCAGACGAA
>Ga0172382_10002724_pt1 | contig 28984 bp, 26 predicted proteins | sample Leawel138RmetaG_FD_122245 | JGI IMG/M metagenome (GOLD analysis project Ga0172382, IMG submission 122245) | Leachate microbial communities from a municipal landfill in Southern Ontario, Canada - Leachate well 138R metaG | ecosystem: Engineered > Solid waste > Landfill > Unclassified | place...
CATCGAGGCCCATAGGCAGTTCAGCGGTTGCCAGCGGGCAAAGATCACCAGCGCCACGGCCATCAGGCCCTGACCGCTGGACAGACCTTCGTTCCAACTGCCTGGGTAATAGAGCGACAGGTAGGAGCCGCCTATACCCGCCAGAAAACCGCCCACCGCCGTGGCCATGACGCGCACCCGCAGTGGCCGGTAGCCCAGCGCCTGAGCCGACTCGGAGTGGTCCCCGACCAGCCGCAGCACCAATCCCCAGCGCGTGCTGCGCAAGCCCCAGTGCAGGAAGACCGCCAGCGCCACACCGATGAAGAACAGCATGTTGATGTTCAGAGCCGAACGAATACGCCCGTCGTCACTCCAGGCACCGAGGGAGATCGACGGCAGCATCGGCGCCTGTGGTTGGATGAAGGCCTTGCCGAGAAAGAACGCCAAGCCGGTACCGAGCAGCATCAGTGCTATACCGAAGGCAATGTCATTGACCCGCGGTAGCGAGCAGACGATGCCGTGCAGCAGACCGAGCAACAGCCCCGCGCCACCTGCCGCCAGCACCCCGTTCCAGGCCGAGCCGGACAGGTAGGCCACCGCGTAACCGGTCATCGCGCCGGCCACCAGAATGCCTTCCAGGCCCAGGTTGATGCGGCCACTCTTCTCGGTCAGGCACTCGCCGAGGCTGACGAACAGGAACGGTGTGCCGACCCGTACCGCGCCCGCCAGCAGGGCCAGCAGGAAGGTCACGAAATCCAGATCACCCATGTTGCACCTCGATCCCCTTCACCTTGCTGGCATGCTCCTCCAACGCGATGCGCCATCGCGTGATCCTGCCCACCAACGCCTCCCAGGCGAGCAGATTGGTGAACAGCAGACCCTGCAGAATCAATGTGGTGGCATCGGGCAGATCCAGCCGCCGTTGCAGCAGGCTGCCACTGGCCTCGATGCCGCCGACCAGGGTCGCGCAGACGATGATCGCCAGCGGGTTATGCCGGGCGGCAAAGGACACCAGAATGCCGCTGATGCCATAGCCGACGATCAGCGAAGCATTGGCGCTGCCCTGCACCGCACTGACCTCGTACATACCCGCCAGCCCGGCTGCCGCACCACCCAGCACACAGGTGAGAATCACCAGTCGGTTGACCGGCAGGCCGAGCATGCGCGCGGTCCGTACGTTGCCGCCGACCACGTCCAGTGCAAAACCCTTGACGCTGTGACGCACCAGCACGTAGGCCATCAGGCAGGTAATGAGGCCGGCGACCAGCCCCCAGTGAACGCGGAAGGCGTCTTCACTGATCACACCGATCATCAGCGAATAGTCCAGCCCCACGGTGGAGGGTTTGTTCAGGCTGGAAGGATCACGCAGCGGTCCTTCGACCAGATGATTGAACAGCGCAATGGCGATATAGGACAGCAGCAGACTGCCGATGGTCTCGTTCAGCCCACGTTTCTGCCGCAACCAGCCGTTGAGACCGATCCAGAACCCGCCGACGAGCATCGCCGCCATGCCCATGGCAATCAGCGTCGCCAGTGGCGGCAACCCGGTCAGCCACAGCGGTAGCGTCGCGGCCGCCAGCCCACCCAGCACCAGCGCCCCTTCGCCGCCGATGATGATCAGCCCCGCACGCGCCGGTAGCGCCACGCACAGCGCCGTCAGCATCAACGGCGCGGCGCGTTGCAATGTATTTTCCCAGGCGAAGGACGAGCCGAAGGCACCTTCGAACACCAGCCGCACCGCCTCGAATGCCGGTTTACCCTGGAAAGCGAGGAACAGCACGAACAACGCGAAGGAGCTGATGATTGACAGCACGGTAGGCAGGCCTGGCAATGCCAGCCTGGCCAACCTGCTTGCGAGATAATGTGGATTCATTGATCAGATATCGCCGCGCACGCCTTCGACGAGGTAGTTCATCTGCTCCAGCACCACATCGGTCTGACCCAGCGACTCACCCTCGGCCAGCACCATATTGCCCTTGTTGTCGTTGAGCGGGCCCTTGAACAGGGTGAACTCGCCGGCAATCATCGCCGCCTTGACCGCATCCGCCTGCTCACGCGCCGCCGCACTGACGTTACTGCCGTAATCCGAGGTCTTGACGAAGCCTTCGGCCAGACCGCCACGCAGGAAGTTGTTCATGGCCTGACCTTGCTGAGCCGCTTCGACGTGAGCGCGGTAAGGCGTCTCCCAGTTCCACTCGGCACCGGTCAGGTAACCCTTGGGGGCCAGTGCCGCCTGGCTGGCGTGGTAGCCGCAACTCATCGCACCACGGCGCTCAGCCGTTTCGACAATGACCTTGGGGCCGTCCACATGGCAGGTCAGCACGTCACAGCCCTGGTCGATCAGCCCATTGGCAGCTTCTGCTTCGCGCACCGGCAGCGACCAGTCACCGGTGAAAATCACGGTGGTGGTGATCTCCGGATCCACCGAACGTGCACCCAAGGTAAAGGCGTTGATATTGCGCAGCACCTGGGCCACCGGTTTGGCCGCGATAAAGCCGATGCGCTTGGTCTTGCTCATGTGGCCGGCGACCACACCATTGAGGTACTGGCCCTCATCGATATAGCCAAAGAAGCTGCCGACATTCTTCGGGTGCTTGCTCTCGTCCCACAGGCCACCGCAATGCGCGAAGCGCACATCCGGATAGCGCTGGGCTACGCGCAGCACATGGGGATCGAAATAACCGAAGGACGTGGCAAAAATCAGCTCCGCACCATCCTGGCGAATCATCGCTTCCATCGCCTGCTGCACCGCAGAGGTTTCCGGAACGTTCTCTTCCTCGATCACCTTGACGTTGGGCATGCTGCGGATGATGCGCGCGGCCTGGGCGTGGGCCTGGTTGTAACCGAAGTCATCGCGCGCGCCAACGTAGACGAAGCCGACCACCAGCGGCTTGTCCGCTGCGCGGGCAAAGCTGAATGGCATGGCTGCAGTGACGCCGATCAGACCAGCCAGTTTGAGAAACTTACGACGATCAAAATCCGACATGGGCACGTTCCTGTTGAGTATGTATTCATGTGTTCAATCATGTATACATTCTCTAAAGCAGGATGCGTGCCAGGCTTCAGGCGTTGAATTCAGTGCCTTTTATGCCAGTTAGTGCCTTGTTTTGAGTCACGCCCGCCCCTCCCCGCACAAAGTTCGAGCCTACGAATATCCGGGCGCACAAGCAGGGCGGGAAGATGGACCTCCACAGGCCCTAGGGTTCCGGCAGGCTCCAATCGATGGGCTGACGGCCCTGCTCGATCAGGTAGGCATTGGCCGCCGAGAAATGCCCGGAGCCGATGAAGCCGCGATGCGCCGACAGCGGCGATGGATGCACACTCTTGAGTATCAGATGACGGGAGCGGTCGATCTGCTGGCCCTTCTTCTGCGCATAGCTGCCCCAGAGCATGAACACCAGGTGCTCGCACTGGGTATTGAGAATATCGATGATCTTCGAGGTGAAACGCTCCCAGCCCCGGTTGGCATGGGCACCGGCCTGCCCCTGGGTCACCGTCAGCACCGCATTGAGCAGCAGCACACCCTGATCGGCCCAATGCTGCAGGTCACCGTGCGAGGGGATCGGGTAGCCCAGATCGCGCTGGATTTCCTTGAAGATGTTCTGCAGTGACGGCGGCGTGCGCACGCCCGGCTGCACGGAAAAGCTCAACCCATGCGCCTGCCCTGGCCCGTGGTAGGGGTCCTGGCCGATGATGACCACCTTGACGCTGTGCAGCGGCGTGCTGTTCAACGCATTGAAGATCAAGGGTCCGGGCGGATAGACCACCTTGCCGGCGGCCTTCTCGGCCAGCAGGAATTCACGCAGTTGCTGCATGTAAGGCTGCTCGAACTCATCGCCCAGCGCCTGTTTCCAGTCCTCGGCCAACTGTACGGTGCGACTGCCCATGATCATTGCGCCAGCGGAACAGACTGGGCGCTGCAGCGCACCACACGCTGGCGATTATCCACCAGCAGGCCGGACAGGCCGTTGTGCCGCGTATCATGCAGGATCATCACCCCATCCACGCACTCGGCAACATGATTGGCCGCCTTGGCCTGCAGTTGACCGGCTTCGGTCGAACCAATGGTCACCAGGCTGAACTCCGCCACCAGCAGGCCCTCTTCCTCCCGCGCAAAATTCAGGTAGCCGTAGAAATGCAGCACGGCCATGGTCAGGAACAGGGTGCCCAGGGCAGTGAAGATAAATGGTAGCTTGTTGACTTCCTGCTTCTCGCTCATGCAAAAAACTCCTTACAGAATAGTAGCCTAGAGGATATTGGCATAGTCAGCCTCAATACGGTCGAGGCTGAGATTGGTCAGGAACCCGGAAAAGCACATCCAGGCACTCAGGGCATTGAGATCGGCGAAGGGTTCCGGCAGATAGCGCGGCGGCACCACCAGCCCCTCCTCCACCAGTTGGCCGAGGGTGCGCATGTCCTCCAGGGTGGTCTTGCCGCAGAACAGCAGGGGAATCTGCTGCAGCTTGCCCTGGCGCACCGCCAACTGGATGTAGTTGTAGGTCAGGATGAAACCCTTGAGGTAGGCCAGGTCCTTGGTGAACGGCAACCCGTCGCTGCTGGAACCGCGGAATACGCGGCTGGCGTTGTTGTAGCTGTCTTCCTCGCTGTAGCCTTCGCCCTGGTAGAAGCCGAACACATCGAGAAAATCACCACCGGATTCGGCCAGCTGAATCGCCCGGGTGCGATTGGTCAGCTTGCGCAGGCGCGAGGGGTAGGAAGCGAAGGTGATCACTTCCATCAGGATCGCCAGCCCCTCTTGGGTCACGGTGGAGGACGGCGGCCCCTTGGCCAGGAAGGTACAGATCGGCTGGTGCTGGCCGTTGAGACTGGTGGCCACATGCACCATGCCCTCGTGCACCGCGAGTATCTTCAGATCCCGCTGGTTGAACATCGCATCGCTGCGGATCTTGATGTAGTCGGCACCGGCAGCGGCATCGGCGACGATACCGTCGGACTCGAACACCCGCACCGCCTGATCGTCCGGAAACACCCGGTTCATCTGTTCCTGCAGGATGGCTACCGCCTCGGGCGCAGCGATGGTCTTGGGCTCGCGCCCCAGATCGTTGCCGATATTGCTCAGCGACTCGCTGAGCATGATGCCCAGGTCGGTGATGGTCGGGTCGCCAGCATGGAAAGCATCGGAGGCCGAGCCGTACAGTTCCTGGGAAATCCGCCCCATCTCCGGGGTGCCACGGGCTTCGAGCATGCGGATGACCATGCGGTACTCGCGGCACATACGCCGCATGATCTGGCCCACCGGGTTGAAGGTGCCGAGCTGACGGGTGATATCGCGTTCTATGTCCTGAAACAGCTGAAGGCGCTCGGCCGGGTCGAAGGCCATCGGGCGGCGCTTGTAATAATCCGGGCCGACATCCGGGAGCTTCTTGCAGCCATCGCGGAAGAACTGATCGCGGATGCTGTCATCCCACTTGATCGCATCCAGCACCCGAATCGGCGCCTGGGCCTCGACGATCCGGTCGGACAGGCTGCGAATGACCAGTTGGTATTGCTCGCTCTGTTTTACCGCCATGCGGTGCTCCCTGTTGTGCTGCTGAGTTCTGCTCGTTGCTCGTTGCTCGTTGCCGTGCAAGGAAACATTGATCTGGTTGGCTTGTGAAGTGGCCGGGTCAGGTACCGCCTGGGGCGGACACGCACAAGTACATCCATGTAGCTCGCGGTTGCCATCCCTGGCAACCGACGGTCCGCCCCAGGCGGTACCTGACCCGGCTCTTGAGCTTCAGTGTGGATCAATGTTTCCGGCAAATCTGTGTGTGTTTTTTGGGAGGCGGTTTTTTGGGGTGTAGCGCGCCTGCGCTACGCCTCGTCAACTCACTCCAACCTACCCAAACCACACCGCCCGGAAAGCGGATCATTGCACAAATCACACAAGCGGGGTTGGGTTCGGCCTATGTGGGACCGTCGGTTGCCAGGGATGGCAACCGCGAGCTACAGGGACGTACTTGTGCGTGTCCCACATAGGCCGAACCCAATCCCGCCACCCCGCAACCCAACCTGATCCGCTTTCCTTGCACAGACCACCAGCAGCAACCAACAACCCTTACTTCAACCTCAACCCCTGGATTCTCCACCTTCGCGGAGAATGACGAGGTGTGGTCTAGTACTTAAACCTGCGGCCGCATGTGCGGAAACAGGATCACATCGCGGATCGACGGCGAGTTGGTCAGCAGCATCACCAGACGGTCGATGCCGATGCCTTCACCGGCAGTCGGTGGCATGCCGTATTCCAGCGCGCGCACGAAGTCCGCGTCGAAATGCATGGCCTCGTCGTCACCGGCATCCTTCTCCGCCACCTGGGCATGGAAACGCTCGGCCTGGTCTTCCGCGTCGTTCAACTCGGAGTAGGCGTTGGCAATCTCGCGACCACCGATGAACAGCTCGAAGCGATCGGTCACGCTCGGATCGTCATCGTTGCGCCGGGCCAGCGGCGAGACCTCGAAGGGGTAACGGGTGATGAAGGTCGGCTGCTCCAGCAGATGCTCGACCAATTCCTCGAAGATCATCACCTGCAGCTTGCCCAGGCCCTCATGGCCGAGCACCTTGGCACCGGCCTTGGTCGCGATTTCCCTCGCGCGCCCGATATCGTTCAGATCGTCCGCAGTGATGTCGGGATTGAACTTGAGGATCGAGTCGAACACCGACAGGCGGGCAAAGGGCTCGCCGAAGTGGAACACCTTGTCACCATAGGGCACATCGGTGCTGCCCAGCACCGCCTGGGCCAGTTCGCGCAGCAGTTCCTCGGTCAGGTCCATGTTGTCTTCGTAGTCGGCATAGGCCTGGTAGAACTCGAGCATGGTGAACTCGGGGTTGTGCCGGGTCGAGACGCCTTCGTTGCGGAAGTTGCGGTTGATCTCGAATACCTTCTCGAAACCGCCCACCACCAGACGCTTGAGATACAACTCCGGGGCGATGCGCAGGAACATGGGCAGGTCCAGCGCATTGTGATGGGTCTCGAACGGCTTGGCCGCGGCGCCACCGGGAATGGTCTGCAGCATGGGGGTTTCCACTTCCAGGAAACCGCGATCGGACAGGAACCGGCGGATATGCGAAATGATCTGCGAGCGCACCAGGAAGGTATGCCGGGTCTCCTCGTTGACCATCAGGTCGACATAGCGCTGACGATAACGCTGTTCGGTGTCGGTCAGGCCATGGTGCTTGTCCGGCAGCGGGCGCAGCGACTTGGTCAGCAACTGGACCGCTGTCATGTGCACGTACAGATCGCCCTTGCCGGAGCGCGCCAGGGTACCCTCGGCAGCGATGATGTCACCCAGGTCCCAGCTCTTGATGGCTTCCAGCGTCTCGGCCGGCAGGCCCTTGCGGTCGACGTAGACCTGGATCCGGCCACTCATGTCCTGGATCACCATGAACGCGCCGCGGTTGAGCATGATGCGCCCCGCCACCTTGACTGCAATGCCGGCCTCGGCCAGTTCTTCCTTGCTGCTGTCGGCATACTGTTTCTGCAGATCGCCGGCCAGACTGTCGCGGCGGAAATCGTTGGGGAAAGCCTGGCCCTTGGCCCGCTCCGCGGCAAGCTTTTCCTTGCGCAGCACGATCAGGCTGTTCTCTTCCTCTTGCAGTGCATGCTCATTCAGCGGTTGTTCGCTCATTTCGGTGTCCTGGGTAAATCGATTCGGTAGTCTTGCGCCGGGTTGGCAGTGGGTCACAGGCCCTGTTTCAGGCTGGCCTCGAGAAACTCGTTGATATCGCCATCGAGCACGCCATCGCAGTCGCTTTCCTCGATGCCGGTGCGCAGATCCTTGATCCGTGACTGGTCGAGCACGTAGGAGCGGATCTGGTGGCCCCAGCCGATGTCCGACTTGCTGTCTTCCTGGGCCTGGGAGGCGGCTGTGCGCTTCTGCATTTCCTGCTCGTACAACTTGGCCCGCAACATCTTCATCGCGGTGTCCTTGTTGGCGTGCTGGGAACGCTCGTTCTGGCAGCTGACCACGGTATTGGTCGGGACGTGGGTGATCCGCACCGCCGAGTCAGTGGTGTTCACGTGCTGACCACCAGCACCGGAGGAGCGGTAGGTGTCGATGCGCAGGTCGGCCGGGTTGATCTCGATCTCGATGTTGTCGTCGATTTCCGGTGATACGAACACGGCGGTGAACGAGGTATGGCGACGGTTACCCGAGTCGAACGGGCTCTTGCGCACCAGACGGTGCACGCCGATCTCGGTGCGCAGCCAGCCGTAGGCATATTCGCCCTTGATGTGTACGGTGGCCCCCTTGATGCCCGCCACCTCGCCCGCGGTCAGCTCCATGATGGTCGCTTCGAAACCGTTGTGGTCGGCCCAGCGCAGGTACATGCGCAGCAGCATGTTGGCCCAGTCCTGGGCTTCAGTGCCGCCGGAACCGGCCTGGATATCCAGGTAGGCGTTGTTCTCGTCCATCTCGCCGCTGAACATGCGGCGGAACTCCAGTGCTTCGAGGCGCGTCTGCAACCGTTGCAGCTCGCTGACCACATCGGCCACAGCACCCTCGTCGTCCTCCTCCACGGCCATTTCCAGCAGCTCGGAGGCATCGGCCAGCCCGTTGTCCATATCGTCCAGGGTGCCGACGATTTCCGCCAGGGAGGCACGTTCGCGGCCCAGGTTCTGCGCCCGCTCGGGCTCGTTCCAGACGCTCGGGTCTTCCAGCTCGCGCTCTACTTCGGTCAATCGATCACGTTTGTGATCGTAGTCAAAGATACCCCCTGATGGTCTCGGAGCGACCACGCAGATCTTTGATGGTATTCAGAATCGGATTGATTTCCATGGTGACAAATCCCGGCAGGAAAAAGGAGCCATTGTAGCGGAAATCGCCGGCCCGGTGCAGTGACCGCAACGCCGATTGACCCACGTCAGCTGTCGATCCGACCATCGGGACTACACTGGAGAAACTTCCGGACAATTTCAGCGGGGTTCATTGTGAGTCAATTATTTCCTCCCCAAATCACCCTGGACGAACATGCCGAGCAATGCCCGGCCTTCGCCCGTTGGCGCGCCGGACATGGCGTATTGCAGCATACGCCAGCCACCCAGGCCGCAGTCTATCGCCTGGCCCACCAACTGCAGCAGAGCCAACGACAGCCCAGTGTGGAAAGCACCTATGAGATGCTGACCGCACTGGACCGGCTGACCAGTGCCGGGCTCTGGCTGGTGGTGCACATGACCTATGCCAAGCGCTGTCAGCCCGACGGTACCCCCTTGCGTGCCGAGGACTTCAAGTCGCGTCCCGAGGGCCATACCGGCGGCGCGCTCAACATGGTCCCTGCCTACGCCGCCTATCTGGCGCTGAACAGCCTCACCGGCAGCACCCGCAGCTGGCTGATGGGCCAGGGCCATTGCGTGGCAGCAATCGATGCCATCAATGTACTTACCGGCAACCTGCATCCGGAACAGGCGCAGCGTTATACTGGCCAGGGCGGGCTGGATCAGTTGCTGCAGGATTTCTACGGGTACGCCCAGTTGCCCAACGGCCGCCCGGCAGCGCCACTGGGCAGTCACGTCAACCCCTGGACCGCTGGCGGTATCATCGAGGGCGGCTACCTGGGCTTTGCCGAACTGCAGTATGCGCATATGCCACTGCCTGGTGAGACCCTGGTGGCCTTCCTGTCCGACGGCGCCGCCGAGGAACAGCGCGGCAGTGACTGGATCCCACGCTGGTGGCGCGCCGAGGACTGCGGTAGCGCGCTGCCGATGATGATCGCCAACGGCCGGCGCATCGAACAGCGTACCGAACTGGGCACCCAGCACGGCCTGGATGGTTTCGTCGAACACCTGAGCCGCTGCGGCTTCGACCCGATCCGCTTGGATGGCCGCGATCCGGCGGCCTTCGTCTGCACCCTGTACGAGATGGAACAGCGCCTGGCCCGCCGGGTGGATGAACAGCAACGCGGCCTGCTGCAGTACCCGCTGCCGGTGCCCTATGCCATCGCCGAGACCACCAAGGGCTTCGGTTTCTACGGTGCCGACGAGAATGCCGCGCACAATCTGCCGCTGCCGGACAACCCCCGGCACGATGACCGGTCCCGGGCACTGTTCAACGAGCATGCCGCCCGGTTATGGGTGGCGCCCGAGGAGCTGCACCAGGCCTGTGCCACGCTGAACAATCATGCCGGACAGCGTCCCATCGAGCGTGACCATCCCCTGGCGTTGCGTCATCCGCACGAGCCGGCATGGCCGCAGATCGACTGGCACAGCGGCAGCGTCTCGCCGATGCAGGCGGTGGATCGCTTCTTCGTCGAACTGGTCGCCGGCAACCCGCAATTGCGACCACGGGTCGGCAACCCGGATGAGCTGGCCAGCAACCGCCTGACCGGCGTGCTCAAGGCGCTCAAGCACCGCGTCTCGGAACCGGAGAGCGAGCTCGAAGCGATCGATGGCCAGATCATCACCGCGCTCAACGAGGAAGCCGTGGTCTCGGCCTGCCTGGCCAACAAGGCCGGCCTCAACCTGGTCGCCAGCTACGAGGCGTTCTGCGTGAAGATGCTCGGTGCGGTGCGCCAGGAGATCATCTTCGCCCGACACCAGAAGGAGGTCGGCCGCCCCGCCGGCTGGTTGGGCTTCCCGGTGATCGCCACTTCGCACACCTGGGAGAATGGCAAGAACGAACAGTCGCACCAGGACACCACCTTCTGCGAGGCACTGCTTGGTGAGATGCACGATGTGATGCGGGTGATCTTCCCCGCCGACTACAACAGCACCCTGGCGGTGCTGCCCTCGGTCTACCGCGAGCGTGGCCGGATCAGTTGCATGGTCATCCCCAAGCGCGATCAGCCGAGCCGGTGCACGCCGCAACAGGCCCGGCAACTGGCGGACCAGGGCGCGGTGCAGCTGGATGAGCACCAGGGCAACGGCCAGCCACTACTGCTGATTGCCAACGGCGCCTATCAACTGGGCGAGCTGCAACGTGCCGCCGAACGGCTGCGTGAACGCGGGCAGAGCTGGCGGCTGGTGTACCTGCAGGAGCCGGGGCGCTTCCGGGTACCACGTGATGAACACGAAGCGGCAGCCTGCGCCAGCCCCGAGGAAATCCAGGCACTGTTCCCCAGCGCCCTGAAGCATCGGGTGATGCTCACCCATATGCGCTCGGAGGTAGCCCACGGGCATCTGGCCAACCTGTTCCCTGAGCTGAACAGCAGTCGCGTGCTCGGCTACCGCAACCGCGGCGGCACCCTGGATGAAGCCGGCATGCTGTTCGCCAACCGCTGCACCTGGGCCCATGCCCTGGCGGCCGCCGCCGAAGCCTGCGCGGTGGACCCACTGCAATGGTTGCATGAAGATGAACTGAGTGCGGTGCGCGGTCAGTACAACCCGACCATCCTGCGTTGAGGCTTGGCTCAGCAGGCCTGCAGATGCCTGACCAGCAACTGCAGGCTCTGCCGGCCGCGGTATTCGTTGACATCCAGACTGTAGACCAGCCGCGCCCGGCGGATCGTCGGGTCAGGCCAGATCTGCGGGTCGATATTGAAGGCGATGGCGTCCAGCACTTCACTGCTGCCCTGCGGTTGCAGCACCATCTTGAGATGACGCTCACCCACCAGCCGCTGCTGAATCAGGGTGAACTCACCATGGAAACCCGGCTCGGGAAAATGCTGGCCCCAAGGGCCGGCCTCGCGCAGGGCAGCGGCCAGTTGCAGGTTGAACTCCTCCACCGCCAGCTCGCCATCGCAGACCAGTCGCCCGGTCAGATCCTCGGCACACAGCTGCCGGCGCACCTCGCGGTCGAAGGCCTGGCGGAAATCCTCGAAATGCGCTGTCGGCAGTGATAGCCCGGCGGCCATGGCGTGCCCGCCGAACTTGCTGATCAGCCCCGGGTTGCCCGCCGCCACCGCATCCAGCGCATCGCGGATATGCAGGCCGCTGACCGAGCGTGCCGAACCCTTGATCTGTCCGTCTCCGGCATCGGCAAAGGCGATCACCGGGCGGTGGTAGCGGTCCTTCAACCGCGAGGCGAGAATACCGATCACCCCCTGGTGCCATTCGGCATCGAACAGGCACAGCCCAAACGGCAGGTCCGCTTCCTGCAGATCGGTACCCTCGAGCATGGCCAGGGCCTGCTGCTGCATATCCCGTTCGATGCCCTTGCGATCACGGTTGAGGCTGTCCAGCTCGTTGGCCATGTCCCGCGCCAGTTGCTCGTCCTCGGTCAGCAGGCATTCGATGCCCAGGCTCATGTCATCCAGCCGCCCGGCGGCGTTCAGCCGCGGCCCGATAATGAACCCCAGATCGCTGGAGGCCAGGCGCTCGGCGGGCCGGCGTGCCACTTCCAGCAGAGCACGGATCCCCGGACGGCAGCGCCCGGCGCGAATCCGCGCCAACCCCTGGTGCACCAGGATGCGGTTGTTGGCATCCAGCGGCACCACATCAGCCACGGTGCCCAGCGCCACCAGATCCAGCAGCTCGCCGAGGTTCGGCTGCGGTCGTTGCGGGTTGAACCAGTTGCTGTCGCGCAGCGCCACCCGCATAGCCATCAGTACATAGAAGATCACCCCGACCCCGGCAATCGACTTGCTTGGAAAATCGCAACCGGGCTGGCTGGGGTTAACGATGGCGTCGGCGGCCGGCAACTGCTCGCCCGGCAGGTGATGGTCGGTCACCACCACCTTGAGCCCCGCCGCGCGGGCCGCTGCCACACCGTCGATACTGGAAATGCCGTTATCCACGGTGACCAGCACATCGGGGCGCTTGGCCAGTGCCACCTCGACGATCTCCGGGGTCAGGCCATAGCCGTATTCGAAGCGGTTGGGTACCAGGTAGTCGACCTGCGCGGCGCCCAGCGCGCGCAGACCCAGCACCGCGACCGTACTGGCGGTGGCGCCATCGCAATCGAAGTCGCCGACCACCAGGATCGACTGGCGCTGCTCCAAGGCTTCGCGCAACACCGCTACCGCCTGCTCCATGCCCTTGAACAGCTGCCACGGCAGTAGTGCCTTCAGGCTGCGATCCAGCTCCGCTGCCGAGCGCACCCCGCGCGCGGCGTATAGCCGGGTCAGCAGCGGTGGCAGATCACCCAGATCGGGCAGTTCATCGGGCAGGACGCGGGAATCGATACGCATGGCTGCTCAGCGCTCCCCCAGCAGCCAGTCGAGAACAAACTCGTGCTGGGTCTCGGCGTCGCTGACATAGAGCACACCATCACTGATCATCACGCTCCAGTCGAAGTTGCGCGGCAAGTCGCTGGCCAGCGCATCCAGTGGCTCCTGGGGCAGCACGGCGATGCTCAGGTTCTTCAACTGCGCCACTGCCGGCACCACCTTGCCGGCCCACACACGGTTGTTGCCATACACCAGCAACGAGCAGCGTTCGGCGCGCCGCGATCCGGTGGTCAGCCGGTCGGCATCCGGCTGGCCGACGTCGATCCAGTGCTCGATACGATCATCCAGACTCTTCTGCCACAGCGCCGGTTCATCCACCTCCGACAGGCCACGCCCGAAGGCCAGGCGCTCCTGATACCACAGCGCGTAGGCGAGAATGCGCGCGGCCAGGCGCTGGCCGGTTTCCGAGGGGTGCCGCGCCACGGTCAGGCGCAGGTTTTCATACACCCCGCGATCGGTATCGGTGAGGTTGAGCTGGACTTTGCAGGGGATCGACTGGAGCGCCATGGGGCCGGATATTCCTGATTCAGACGGGCCGGCAGTGTACCGCAAAACAGCCGCCCTCGCCCGGCCTCGGCAAACTGACCCCCCCCCCTCCCGTCATTGCGAGCCCGAAGGGCGCGGCAATCCACCGGGCGCCGGCAACTCCGCGCCAGTGGATTGCTTCACCGCGTTGCGGCTCGCAATGACGGGAGAGAGGGGTCGCATCACCCGTCATCGCGCTCCCTGGGCTCGATGATGTGCGGCAGCACTTGGAGGATGAACAGCATCAACAGGGTCGCCAATACCGCCGTGGCTTCCAGGCCCAGGCCAACGCAGACGCCAACCGCGGCGGTCATCCACACTCCGGCGGCGGTGGTCAGCCCCTTGACCTCGTTCATCCTGCCGCCCTTGATGATGGTGCCGACGCCGAGAAAGCCGATCCCGGCGACTATACCCTGCACTACCCGGCTCAGGGCGTCGTCCCCGGCACCGACCAGCACGAAGCCGATCACGAACAGTGCCGAGCCGGTGCATACCAGCATGTGCGTGCGTATCCCCGCCGCCTTGCCGTGGGTTTCGCGCTCATAGCCGAGCAGCCCGCCGAGCAGCGCCGCCAGCAGCAGGCGCAGGCTGACGCGGGTCGCCTGTTCCACATCGGTGAGATCGGAGAACTCACTGACCAGGGTGGTCAGAATAATCTGGGAGACATCCATCGGCCGGTATCCGTTTTATCTGCTGGATTGATGATTCGTCGTACAGCATCGCCGGCATGGGCAGGCAAGCCTGACCAGTGTCCGGGGCCCGCTCCGGCCGGCGCACGATCTGCTGCTGCAGCAGCCGGCCCCATACCGATTGCGGTGCCGCCCGCCAGACCTGCCTGTGCAGTTGCGTCATGGCCTCGGCATCCTGCGCCAGCAACGCCAGCTCACGCTGCTCCAGACCGTCCGGCCCCTGCTGCAGACAGCGCTGACAAAGCGCATCCAGCCGCTGACGGCGCAATCCGCTGCGCCCCGAGCGGCCCAATGCAGTCTGCAGCGCATTATGCTGCGGATCGATCACCGACTCGCAGAAGCCGGGCTGCGGGCTACCCTTCAGCGGGTTGCCTACCAGATCATCCAGCAGCCTGGCGCCGAACACTTCCTCGGCGGTCATCAGCCAGCCATGGCGTTTCAGACTCAGGCCCAACTGCACACGGCTGAGCACCACGGAGATCGGTGCGGCGAAGATCAGCGGCAAGGCCACCGGCAGGGACCAGTAGAAGAACATCGGCTTCAGCCACAGTGCGAACAGCGCCCACCCCAACCCCAGGATCAACCCCGGTGCCTGGTAGATCAGCGCCTTGAGCCAGCCGGTTTCACTGGTGCGGTTCTGCCCGGCCCAGCGCAGGTTCACGTTCAGCAGCGACTCGGCGACATAGCGCGAATGGGACAGCATGCGGATCGGCGCCAGCAACGCCGAAATGAGGATCTCCAGCAGCACGCTGCCAAGCAGCCGCAGAAAGCCACCGAAGGCGCGTAGCCGGCGAGTCAGGGCGGCATCGGCCAAGCCGAGGAACTTGGGCACGAACAGCAGGAACAGGGTACAGGCCACCAGGCTCACCGCCCGGTAGGGTTGCCACTGCGGCCACAACGGGTGCAACTGATGCGGATCGGGAAAGTAGTTGATCGGCCACAGCATCAGCCGGGTAGTGGCAATGGTGGTCAGCACCAGGAAGGCCAGCCACAACGGCGACGCCAGGTAGGACATGATGCCGTTGAGCAGGGCCAGGCGATGGGCGAATCTGAGCTTGTGGCTGCCCAACAGTAGCCACAGGTGCTGCATGTTGCCCTTGACCCAACGCTTGTCCCGGGTCAGCTCGTCCACCAGCGACGGGGGCGACTCCTCCCAGCTCTCGCGCAGGCCCGGCTCCAGCCACACCTCATGCCCGGCGCGCCCCAGGTAGGCCGCCTCGACAAAGTCGTGGCTCATGATCGGTCCGCGAAACAGCCCCCCGCCCGGCAGCTTGCGCAGGCCGCAGTGGGCCATGAATGGCCGGATACGCAGGATCGCATTGTGCCCCCAGAACGCCGCCTCGCCCATCTGCACCGCCGCCAGGCCGGTGCTGAACAGCGGGCCGTAGAGCTGGCTGGAAAACTGCTGCACGCGGGCGAACAGCGAGCGACCATTGAGCAGCTCGGGACTGCTCTGCACGATGCCCACCGCCGGGTGCCGTTGCATCAGCTGCACCATACGCACCAGGGTGTCGCCGGCCATCAGGCTGTCGGCGTCGAGTACCACCATGTATTGGTAGCCGCGCCCCCAACGACGCAGAAAGTCGGCGACATTGCCGCTCTTGTAGTTCAGGTTGACCTGACGGCGGCGGTAGAACAGCCGGCCTGCCGCCCCCAGCTGATGCACCAGGCGCGCCCAGGCGGCCTGCTCCTGCAACCATATGTCCGGGTCTCGACTGTCGGAGAGGATGAAAAAATCGAAATGCTCGATCTGTCCGGTGCGTTCCAGGCTGCGATACACCGCGCTCAACCCGCCCAGGCTGCGCTCGACCGGCTCATGGTAGATCGGCATGAGGATGGCGGTCCGGGCCAAGGGTGTCGCCGCCAGGGTCTGCGCATCCTGCTGACGCAGCAGGGAATACCGGTCGCCGCCCAGACGACGCAGGATGAATCCGGCCACAGCGATCCAGAAACCGAAGGAAATCCAGGCGAACAGGATGGCGAACAGCACCAGCATGCCGATCTCCACCCCGTTGCCGCCCTGATAGGGCAGCACCGAGAGCATGAACCAGCTGGCCATCAGCGTCTGTCCGCCGACCAGCAGCAACAACAGACTGCGGCGCAGCAGGGCCACCGTCCGCCAGCGGCGACGGGAAGCGGCCAGGTCGACCGTTTCGGCAGTTTCGGTGCGGGTCAGCATCAGTATTCTCCGTAGCCGATGCTGCCGCGTTGCAGCGGAGGTACCAGCGGCGGACAGACCGTATCCGAGGTACCTTGGCGCTGCAGCAGGCCACGCTGCTGCAGGGCTTGCAGGCAGGCACCGAACAGATCCCCCTGCTGTGCTGCGATGCTGTCGGCCAGCGCCTGCAACACCGCCTGTTGCAGTTCCGGCGTCAATTCCCAGCCGGCCCAGCGCAGCCAGGCGAGGACGCGACGCAAGGCATGTTCAGCGGTCGTGGCGCGCATGCGGATCGCTCATCATCGCAGGACCTTCAGCACATCGCTGCCCGGCACCAGTTGGTAGGTCCAGGTTTCACTCAGGGTCTGCTCACCTTCGTGCAGAAAGGCGCGGATCGACAGCGGCCGATTGGCTGCCGGGCGTACCAGCATCGACAGCCGCCAGCGCTTGAGCTCGGCAACGTATTCCACGAACTGTTCCAGCAACTCACCTTCCTCCAGCGCAGTCACCTGCCCGGTCACCGGCGCATCGGCGTCGCGCTCGGCCAGCGGGCCGCCAGCGAAATCGACGATCACCCGGACCGCACCCTTGGCGTTGCCACCGCCGATGCGGGTACCGTCGCCGAGAAAGCTGTCCACCGCCTGGGCCATGGGATTGCGCGCCAGTTCGGCGTCGCCGAAGCGTACGCTATAGGAATAGCTGTAGGACTCCCCGTCCTGCAATTCTCTGCCTGGGGTCCAGAACGCCACTATGTTGTCGTTAGTCTCATCCGGGGTCGGCAACTGGGTCAGCACCACGTGGCCCTCGCCCCAGTCTCCCTCGGGTTCGACCCAGGCGCTGGGCCGCGTGCCGTAGTGGGCCTCGGGATCCATGTAGCTGGTGAATCCGGTATCGCGCTGCAGCAGGCCGAAGCCCTTCACCTGCTGGGTGGCGAAATAATCCATGCTCAGCGCCGCCGGGTTGTTCAGCGGCCGCCACAACCATTCACCGCTGCCGCCGTCATGCACCAGCAGGCCATCGGAATCATGCACCTCCGGGCGCCATTCCCCATCCGGGCGCAGGGTGTTCTCGCCGTAGTAGAACATGCTGGTCAACGGCGCGATGCCGGTCAGATCGATGGCCTGGCGAGGGAAGAGTACCGATTTGACCTGCAGCGCGGTCTCATCGCCGGGGGTGACTTCGAACTGGTAGGCCCCGGTCAGGCTCTTGCCATCCAGCAATCCGTAGAAAGTGAAGCTCTTGGCATCGGCCTTGGGCTTCTCCAGCCAGAACTCGATGAACGCGGGAAACTCCTCGCCGCTGGGCAAACCGGTGTTGACCGCCACCCCGCGCCCCGACAGACCGAAGTTGTTGTGCCGGCCCACCGCACGGTAGTAGCTGGCACCGGCAAAAACCAGGAACTGGTTCTGCACGTCCGGCTCACCGAACGGGAAAGTCAGCTTGAAGCCGGCGTAGCCCAGGTCGGCGGGCAGCAGTTTTTCGATCTCGCTGTTGGGGTAGCTGAACTGGTTCTTGTCGAACACCAGTGGCTCGGCCTGATCACCCTCGACGATATGGATATCCACCGCATGCTGGTAGAACAGCCCCGGCGGGATCAGCATCAGGTTGAACGGAGCCCCCTGCTCCTGCCACAGACTGCTCTCGGGCTTGAAACGGATGCCCTGGTAATCGTGGTAGCTCAGTTCCTGGAGGAAGCGGGGAACCTGCTGCGGCGCCTGCCAGTCGTTGTCCGCCAGCTTCTCGGCCTTGTCGACCACCGTCTGGAAGTCGAACTGTGCAGCCCCAGCCGTAAACGGCATCAGGCACGACAGAGGGTACACCAGACGCTTCAGGTCCATCGTCATTCTGCAGTCTCCGTGGGCGAGGAAGGGTACTGACCGTTACGTGGTGGCACTGAGCATTTAGGTCACCAAGCGCCGCGACAGTTCCACCTAAAGCACACCGTAGGCAATCACCCCACCGATACCGAGCGTGGCAGCGTAGGCGATCAGAACCAGAACACCGTCGTGGGCGATGCGCGCCAGCCCGAAACAGGTCAGCGCCACGCCGGCACTGCTGGCAGCGAAAGGCACCGGCTCGAGCAGCGGCAGGGTTACCGCCAGCACCAGGCAGACCAGGGCAATCGGCCAACTGCCGGGGCCGTCCACCAGCAAGGCCAGCCGATGCTTGACGAACCGGTCGACAAAACGTGCCGGCCGGCGCATCCATCTGGCGGCCTTGCTCAGCTTCTGCGGTTTGATCTTGCGTCTGAGTATCCAGCCCGGCAGCCAGATATGCCGCTTGCGCACCAGCATCTGTATGGCAATCAGGAACACCGCTATGCCCATGGTGGTCGGCAGACCGGGGATCCCGCTCAGGGGTGAGACCAGGATCAGGCCGATCAGCAACAGCAACGGACCAAAGGAACGGGTGCCCACGGTTTCCACCAACTGGCCCATGGACACCGTCTGCTCCCCTTCCGCAGCCTCCTCCATGCGGTCCAGCAGTTGTTCCAGGCTGCTCAGTTCCTCTGCCATTGGACTGCCCTCCCGCATGGTGCCGACGCCCATGCCGCCGGCCCGCTGGCCTGGTTCAGATACATGGCGGCAGAAACAGCATGGGCATCGCCACCGCCAGGGTCGCCAGCGCCGACAGCAGGTACAGGCAGGCGGCGGTGCGCGCGAGGAAACGCCTGAGCGGCTCGGTCTCGGCGCTCTGCCAGCACCACCAGGCGGTCCAGCCGAGCAGTGCCACCACCACCAGCGTAAGCGGCATCAGCAATGTGTTGATCCAGGTCAGCGCGCCAGCGGCCGGGTCCGGTGGCGCCAGCTTGCAGGCCACTGAAACACCCCCATAGAGCACCACGAACCAGACAGCCCAGACGATCAGCCCGAGAACCAGGTGCAGCGGATGCGTGCGTGAGAATCCCATGTCGCACTCCTACCAGGCCATCGGCAATAGAATGAAGGCGGCAAGGCCGAGCCAGAACACCCCCAGGGTGTAGCTCCAGAACGGCTGCAACACCAGTGGCTCATAGGGCAATGCGGCACTGACGTAGCCACGCCGCACGCGCACCGCCTGCATGGCGCTGAGCAGCGCCGCCAGTGCCCCGTGGAACAGCAGATAGCCGAGCATCACCGTCAGTACCGCGTCATGGGCCGAACCGGTCGGATTCAACTCCGCCGCCAGCAGCACCCATACCAGCAGGGCCGCATGCACCGCACCGAGCAGCGCCACCAGCCACAGACCGCCGGCCAACCGGCTGCTGAGGCCGCGCCGCAGTTGCCGGGTCAGCCAGTGATAGATGCCCACCGCCAGGCTCAGGCCGATGCCACTGCAGAGTAGCAGCGGCAAGTCTAGCGGCCCCTGCTCCGGCGCCTGCCACTGCGGCGCGGCGGTCCACAGGTAGAACCAGCCAAACAACAGCGAGGCGTACAGCGAGCCGTTGGCCATCAGCGTCAGCAGCATGCCCCAGCGCCCCGGGCCATCGCTGGTGCGCGAATGCAGGGACGGATCACAGGGATCATCCGGACGCCATGGCGCCGCCTGCGGATGCCCGCCGTTGTGCCAGCTCCAGCGCAGCAGGATGAACGCGCTGACCACCACCGCAGCCAACGCCACCCAGTAGCTCTTGAGCAGCAGCCCCAGGCATACCACGGTCAGTGCCAACCCGGCCTGCAGCGGTATCCAGGAATTGCTCGGCAGATGGACACGCTCGCGCACCCGCCCGGTTACCGCATCCGAACCCCAGGTTTCCCGCCGCTCATGCTGGATGCAGGCCAGCGAGTGCTCACCCCGCTCGATCTCGTCGGGCAATTGCGGGTTATCCCACAACGGATGCCGGCTGCGAATGGTCGGCAGACTGATGAAGTTGTAGGTGGTCACCGGCATGGCCACCGCCCATTCCAGGGTGTCTGCAGCCCAGGGGTTGCGTGGTGCGCGGCGACCGAAGCGAAAATGCATGCCGATATCCAGCAGGAACATGGCAATGCCGACAGCCATGATGAAGCCACCGAAGGTCGACAACAGGTTCAGCCAGTCCCAGCCGAGCCCCGCCTCGTAGGTGTACACCCGCCGCGGCATGCCCAGCAGCCCGGTCAGATGCATCAGCAGGAAGGTGACGTTGAAGCCGATGAACACCAGCCAGAACGCCCAGGCGCCAAGCACATTCGACGGCATCCGCCCGGATACGTGGGGCAGCCAGTAATACAACCCGGCGATCAGCGGGAACAGCATGCCACCGACCAGCACGTAATGCAGATGGGCGACCACGAAGTGGGTGTCGTGTACCTGCCAGTTGAAGGGCACCAGTGCCAGCATCACCCCGGTCAGGCCACCGGCGACGAAGATGATCAGAAAGCCGAGGATCCACAGCATCGGCAGGCTCCACACCACCCGCCCGGTCCACAGTGTGGCCAGCCAGGCGAACACCTGGATGGTGGTGGGGATCGCCACCAGCATGCTGGCCATGGAGAAGAATGCCTGGGCCAGCTGCGGGATGCCGACGGTGAACATGTGATGCACCCACAGCCCGAAGCTGATGAACCCCATGACGATGACCGCCAGCACTATCCAGCGGTAACCGACGATCGGCCGCCGGGCGAACACCGGGATCAGCGTGGAAACGATGCCCGCCGCCGGCAGGAAGATGATGTACACCTCGGGGTGACCGAACATCCAGAACAGGTGCTGCCAGAGCAGCGGATCACCCCCGCCGGCCACCTCGAAGAACACCATGCCGGCAGCACGTTCCAGCTCCAGCAGGATGCTGGCGAGAATCAGTGGTGGAAAGCCGAACACGATCATCAACGCCATCGCCAGGATATACCAGCAGAACAGCGGCATCTGCCGCAGCGACATGCCATTGGCGCGGGTGCGCAGGATGGAGACGATCAACTCGATGGCCCCGGTCATGGAGCTGATCTCGACGAAGGTGATGCCCAACAACCAGAAATCCGAGCCTGGTCCCGGCGAAAAGGTGCTGCTGCTCAGTGGCGTATACATGAACCAGCCCGAATTCGGAGCGATGTTCAGCAGCAGGCTCGACAGGATGATCAGCCCGCCGAACAGATAGCAGTAATAACCCATGGCCCCGAGCCGTGGGAACGCCAGGTCACGTGCGCCGATCATCTTCGGTATCAGGTACATCGCCACCCCTTCCAGGATCGGGATGGCGAACAGGAACATCATCAAGGTGCCGTGCATGGTGAACAGTTGGCTGTACAGCTCGGGGCCGACGATATTCTGCTCGGGTAACGCCAACTGGGTGCGCATGAGCATGGCCAGCACGCCACCGACCAGGAAGAAGAACAGCCCGGTAACGATGAAGCGCAGGCCCACCGAGGTATGGTTGACCGCCGCCAGGGTGCCGACTCCCGGCAGGTTGGCCCATACCCGTTCGAACTGCGCATGCAGCTGCGCCTTGTCCCCCTGCCGGTCACTCATCGCCAGTTGCTCCTTCCAGCCAGGCATCGAATTCACTCGGCGCATGGGCCCGGACAGTGAATTTCATGTGCGCATGGCCAATACCGCAGAATTCCGCGCATTGACCGTAGTACACCCCCGGCTCGTCGGCCTGCAGACGCAGCACATTGGTGCGCCCCGGCAGCATGTCCAGCTTGCCGCCCAGCCGCGGCACCCAGAAGGCATGGATGACATCATCGCTGGTCAGGTGCAGGTCCACCGGCATGCCGGCCGGAATATGCAGCTCGTCACGCAGACGCAGGCTGTGGCCGGGATAACTGACATCCCACCACCACTGCCGGGCGGTCACATCGATACGCAGTACCTCGGTGTCGGCCAGCGGCAGAGGCAGCATGCGGTGCCCGATGGGAATGCCGAATGCCAGCAACAGCGTGATGCTGGCCACCGGCAGAATCAGCCCACCGCCGATGATCCAGCGGTTCTGCACCCGCCGCGCCTGCTCCTCAGACCATTCCCGCGGTCGCCGACGCAGGGCATACAGCCACAGCCCCACCACTACCATGAGGGTCACCACGGCAAAGCCGGACATGGCCCACCATAGTGCGGCGGCACCAGCGGCGGACGGTCCGGCCGGGTCGAGTGCGGAATAGGGCCCGCTGCAGCCGCCCAGCAGCAGCGCCAGGCCGATCGTGCCGGCGGCTGCTACGCTGGATGCATACGGCTTGCGCCTGCGGCGCGCAGGCCTTCGTCCAGGAGAACACAGCGCATGATGAACGAGTCCATCTCCAGCAAGATGTCGATTGGTGGACACCCGATCCACCCCATGCTGATCCACTTTCCGGTCGCTGCACTGATCGGCCTGATCGGCACCGATATCGCCTATGCGCTGACGGCGGATTACTTCTGGGCCCGCGCCGGTCTGTGGCTGGCCGGGGTGGGTACCCTCGGCGGCTGGGTGTCGGGCAGCGTCGGACTGCTGGACCTGATCATAGTGCCGCAGATCCGCCGGTTGATCACCGCCTGGTGTCATGCGGTGCTGGCGGTCATGCTGCTGTCGCTGGCCTCGCTCAACTGGCTGCTGCGCATTGACGCGGCGGAGACCGCCATCCTGCCCTGGGGGCTGTACCTGTCGCTGCTCAGCGGACTGGCGATTGCCGCCACCAGCTTTCTCGGTGGGCAACTGGTCTATGACCATGCGATTGGCGTGGACTTCGAGGAAGCCCCCGAACCCAGACAACCGGAATGAACAGCGGGCCTGGGCTGCCATCGGCCTCATATCGGCAGCTCCAGCGCCGGCTTGGCCAGCACCAGCCAGAGAATCAGTAACAGCAGCGCACAGAGCACGACCACCGCGGCCATGCACCAGCCACGCAGGGGCTTCTCGGTGGCGCGCTCCAGCCGCAATACCAACAGACCGATCAACACGTGACAGAGCACCAGCGCCATCACCAGCGTGAGCTTGACGATCAGCCAGCCATCAACGGTGCGGTCGATCACGAATACCAGGGTGCCGGCAATGATCGCCAGCAGTGCCGCAGGCGTGGCGATCCGGGTAAAGACGAAACGCTCGATCGAATTGTGCGGATTGCTGCGCACGATCATGCTTGAGCCGCGGCCACTGTGGCTGGCAATCAACGCCGGCAGGTACAGCAGCGCAGCCACCCAGAACACCAGCGCCATGATGTGCAGCACCAGAAACCAGAGCATTCGGAGTCAACTCCTGTCATCTCACGAGGTGATCGCCCTGGCGACAGAGCGAAGCTAAACGTGGGACAACAGGAATCTGCGGTTTGCACAACCGATCTTGCAGGCAATGGCAGCCTCAGCAACGACAACGGCGCCCGACCTGCTGGTGGGGCGCCGTTGTGCTGGCTCTGCGGTGGGGCCCGGCAGGATTACAGCGGCTTGCCGCGATTGCCGTGGGCGGCAACGAACTGCTGGATCTCGGTCAGGCTGTTCGGCAGTACCGTACAGCGCTCCTCGCGCTCGAACAGATCGGTCAGGTGCGCCGGCAGTTGCGGCTCCTGCACCTGCGCCTTGCGCACCGCCTCGGGGAACTTGACCGGATGCGCGGTGCCCAGGGTGATCATCGGCGTGACCATGCTGCGACGGCACTCGCGGGCCGCATGCACGCCAATCGCAGTGTGCGGATCGAGCAGTTCGCCGCACTCGCGATACACCTCGGCGATGGTGGCACAGGTGGCTTCGTCATCCACCGCCAGGGAGTCGAACAGGCGCCGGGCCTCGGTCCAGCGCTCCGGCTCCACCGACAGCTTGCCGCTCTGGCGGAAGTTGTCCATCAGCTCCTTGACCAGCGCGCCGTTGCGGCCATGCAGGTCGAACAGCAGACGCTCGAAGTTGGACGACACCATGATGTCCATCGACGGCGACAGCGACGGGTGCAGGGTATCCTTGTCGTACTGGTTGCCGCTCATGAAGCGGTGCAGGATATCGTTGCGGTTGGTCGCTACCACCAGTTGGCTGATCGGCAGTCCCATGTTGCGGGCCAGGTAGCCGGCGAAGATATCGCCGAAGTTGCCGGTCGGTACCGAGAACGCCATGGAGCGCTGCGGGCCGCCCAGCTGCAGGGCAGCATGGAAGTAGTAGACGATCTGCGCCATGATCCGCGCCCAGTTGATCGAGTTGACCGCGACCAGCCGGTTGCCTTTGAGAAAGCCCTGGTCGGCGAAGCTGGCCTTGACCATCTCCTGGCAGTCGTCGAAGTTGCCTTCGATGGCGATGTTATGGATGTTGTCGCCGAGGATGGTGGTCATCTGCCGACGCTGCACTTCCGATACCCGGTTGTGCGGATGCAGGATGAAGATATCCACGCTCTCGCAGCGACGACAGCCCTCGATGGCCGCCGAGCCGGTATCACCGGAGGTAGCGCCGAGGATCACCGCGCGCTCGCCGCGCTTGGTCAGGAAATGATCCAGCAGGCGACCCAGCAGTTGCAGGGCAAAATCCTTGAATGCCAGGGTCGGGCCGTGGAACAGTTCCATGACCCACTCATTGGCATTCAGCTGCCGCAGCGGCGCCACCGCATTGTGGGCAAAGACGCCGTAGGTGTCCTTGAGAATGGCCTTGAACTCGGCATCGTCAATACTCTCGGCCACGAACGGGCGCATCACGTTGAAGGCCAGCTCGTGATACGGCAGGCCAGCCCAGGAAGCGATTTCCTCCTGGGTGAAGCGCGGCAGATTCTCCGGCACATACAGGCCGCCGTCGGAAGCCAGGCCGGCGAGCAACACTTCTTCAAAGTTCAGGGCCGGCGCCTGGCCGCGCGTGCTTATATAGCGCATGGTTACAAACCTTCGGTTAATTCAGCTGTTCAACCCGGATCCGCATCAGCGGCCCGGCGACTTCGTCCAGTGCTTCCATCGCGGCGATGGCATCATCCATGCTCTGCTCGCGTACGCGGTGGGTCAGGATGATGATCGGCACCAGCCCATCCTGTTCCTCGACGTCCTTCTGCATGATCGACTCGATATTGATGCCGCGCTCGGACAGGATGCTGGCCACCCGGGCCAGCACGCCGGGGCGATCCTGGGCATGCAGACGCAGGTAGTAGGCGGTTTCCACCTCACCCACCGGCAGGATCGACAGATCCGACAGCGCCTCGGCACGGAACGCCAGGTGCGGCACGCGGCTTTCCGGTGCACAGGCCACCGCCCGCGCCACGTCGATGATGTCGGCCACCACCGCCGATGCGGTCGGTTCGGCACCGGCACCAGCGCCGTAGTACAGCGTCGAGCCCACGGCGTCGCCATTGACCATGACCGCATTCATCACGCCGTGCACATTGGCCAGCAGCCGGTCCGCGGGAATCAGCGTCGGGTGCACGCGCAGCTCGACACCGCTCTCGGTGCGCCGGGCGATGCCCAGGTGCTTGATGCGGTAGCCGAAGGCTTCGGCGTAGTGCACATCCGCAGTGGTCAACTGGGTGATGCCTTCGGTGTAGGCCTTGTCGAACTGCAACGGAATGCCGAAGGCGATGGAAGCGAGGATGGTCAGCTTGTGCGCCGCGTCGATACCTTCCACGTCGAAGGTCGGGTCGGCTTCGGCATAGCCCAGCGCCTGGGCCTCGGCCAGCACATCGGCAAAGGGACGACCCTTGTCGCGCATCTCGGTGAGGATGAAGTTGCCGGTGCCGTTGATGATGCCCGCCACCCACTGGATGCGGTTGGCCGCCAGGCCTTCACGCAGCGCCTTGATGATCGGGATGCCACCGGCCACCGAGGCCTCGTAGGCAACCATGACACCCTTGTCACGGGCGGCCGCGAAGATCTCGTTCCCATGCACGGCAATCAGCGCCTTGTTGGCGGTAACCACATGCTTGCCGTTGGCAATCGCCTGCATGACGATTTCCAGAGCCAGGCCGTAACCGCCGATCAGTTCGACGATGATATCGATATCGGGATTGTTGACCAGCGCCAGGGCGTCGTCGGATACCTGAACGTTGTCACCGAGGTGGCAGGATGGGTTCGGGTGCCGGGTGGCAATATGGGTCACCTCGATCGCCCGGCCTGCCCTACGGGCAATCTCCTCGGCGTTGCGTTGCAGAACATTGAAGGTGCCACCGCCAACGGTGCCCAAACCACATATACCCACTTTGACCGGTTTCAAACTAAGGTCCCCACATATTCTCGGTGTTGTATGAAATGCTTTGCTGCAGTCCCTCGACCGAGGGACTGCGATTTATTTATTGGCCATGGCCTCTTCGGCCAGAGCCTGTGCCGGCTTGTAGCCGGGCACCAGGGTGCCGTTGGCGAGGAAGATCGCCGGCGTGCCCTGCACCCCCACCTGGCCGCCCAACTGATACTGCTTGGCTACCGGGTTATCGCAGCTTGCCGACGCCACCGACTTGCCCTGCTTGGCGCGGGTCATGGCGGTCTGGCGATCATCGGCACACCAGATCGAACGCATTACATCGGCGGTGGGACTCTCGACGCCGGCCCGCGGGAATGCCGCGTAACGTACCTCGATACCCAACTCGTTCAACTGCCCGATCTCCTCGTGCAGCTTGCGACAGTAGCCACAATCCACATCGGTGAACACCGTGACATGGGTCTTGGGCTGTGCCGGAGCGAATACGACCAGTTCCTCGGTGGGGATGCTGTTGATCACCTCACCGATGGCCTTGGCCTCGACTTCGGCGGTCAGGTTGCGCGGCTGGCCGCCATTGACCGCGATCATCGCGCCCTGAAACAGATAGCTGCCGTCGGCGCTACCGTACAGCACCCGCCCATTATCCAGCTGGATCTGATACAAGCCGCTGACCGGCGTCTCGGAAATGGTCGAGACCGACATTGGAAAGTTCAGACTGTCCAGACTCTGGCGGATGTTCTGTTGTGCATCCGCCCAGGATTGGGCCGCCCACAGGGCAAGCAGGCCGGTTGCCAGGTGTTTCAGTCGCATAATCGGTCCCTAACAGATCCCAAAAGACTGGCAAGCTTACCATGAAACCCGCTTCTCACCCACGGGGATGATGACTGGCATGCAGCTCGCGCAAGCGGTGTCGGGCGACATGGGTATAGATCTGCGTGGTAGACAGATCGCTGTGACCAAGCAGCAGTTGCACCACGCGCAGATCGGCACCGTGGTTGAGCAGATGCGTGGCAAAGGCATGTCGCAACGTATGTGGTGACAGGGGCCGGCGGATGCCGGCCTGCGCCGCGTGCAGCTTGATCCTGTGCCAGAAGGTCTGCCGGGTCATCTCCCGCGCCTGCTGACTGGGAAACAGCACATCACTGGGCTTGCCCTTCAACAGCACCGGCCGCGCCTCGGCGCAGTAGCGCACGATCCAGGCCAACGCCTCTTCGCCCAGGGGCACCAGCCGCTCCTTGCTGCCCTTGCCGGTGATGCGCAGCACGCCCTGGCGCGGATTCAGCTGGTCCAGGCGCAGCCCCACCAGCTCGCTGACCCGCAGCCCACAGGCATACAGCACCTCGAGCATGCAACGATCCCGCAGGCCAAGACTGTCATCGACCTCCGGTGCCGCCAACAGCGCTTCCACATCCGCTTCGCTGAGCGTCTCGGGCAATGGCCGACCGAGCCTGGGCATGGCGATATCCAGCGTTGGATCTTCACCGATCAGGCCTTCGCGCAGGGCATGCCGATAGAAACCGCGCAGGCAGGACAGCAGGCGTGCCGTGGAACGCGCCTGGTAGCCGACACTGATGCGCCAGGCCAGATGCTCCATCAACAACGGCCGCGAGGCGGCGTACAACCCACCGCGGCCACTCAACCAGCCAGCCAGCAGGCTCAGGTCGGTACGGTAGGCCTCCAGGGTCTTGGCGGCCAGCCCACGCTCCAACCACAGGGCATCGACAAAACGGCCGATGGCCTGCTGATCGGCATCGCTGGGCGGGGGAAGTTCAGGCGCGTTCATGACCACCTCGGATAAACATGCCGGGATCATAAAGGCTTTGGCCAATAGGTTCGAGTCCAGGGAAGAACATCCCTCAGTAACCTGAGAGGGCTACAGCCCGCCTGCAGCCCGGCAGTTGCCGAGAGCTGTCGTCGAGCAGGCGCTCGACAACCCCAGGGAAGGGGCAATGCTGCTCACTTGACACCGTCATCCTTCGCGAACGACTGCATGGATGGAAGGCCACAAAAAACCGCCCGAAGGCGGTTTCTTGAGTACCAGGTAAAACGCTCGATCAGCCGAGCTTTTCCTTGATACGTGCGGCCTTGCCGGACAGGGCGCGCAGGTAGTACAGCTTGGCCTTGCGCACGTCGCCGCGACGCTTGACAGTGATGGTTTCCACCATCGGCGAATAGGTCTGGAAGGTACGCTCGACGCCGACACCGCTGGAGATCTTGCGGACGGTGAACGCGGAGTTCAGACCACGGTTACGCTTACCGATAACCACGCCTTCGAAGGCCTGCAGACGCTGACGATCGCCTTCCTTCACTTTAACCTGGACGATGACAGTGTCACCCGGCGCGAACGCAGGGATTTCACGGGTCATTTGCTCTGCTTCGAGCTGGGCAATGATGTTGGACATTTCTAAAACTCCTACAAGCCGCCGGACTTGCTTCAATGGTTATCGGTTTCCTGCTCGCGGATGTATTCCGCCAGCAGTTGCTGCTGTTCTTTGCTCAACGTCAGTTCCGCAAGCAGTTCCGG
>Ga0172382_10002725_pt1 | contig 28983 bp, 27 predicted proteins | sample Leawel138RmetaG_FD_122245 | JGI IMG/M metagenome (GOLD analysis project Ga0172382, IMG submission 122245) | Leachate microbial communities from a municipal landfill in Southern Ontario, Canada - Leachate well 138R metaG | ecosystem: Engineered > Solid waste > Landfill > Unclassified | place...
TCCGGCAGTGGCGTCCGGCAGTGGCGTCCGGCAGTGGCGTCCGGCAGTGGCGTCCGGCAGTGGCGTCCGGCAGTGGCGTCCGGCAGTGGCGTCCGGCAGTGGCGCCCGGTGGGGCGGCGGCTATTCGTCCTGGTGCCTGCGGCTGCCGGCGTAGAGGTCGTAAAGCAGCAGGCGGCATTCGATGGGGCCGTTCATGAGCGCCAGGCGGGCGCGGGTGCGCAGGCCGATGTGGGCGGCCAGGCGCGGGTTGCCGGTGAACACTGCCCCGACATAGCCCTGGCAGCGCTGCTTGAGGAAATCCCCCAGGGCGGCGTGCAGGGGCTTCAGGGCCTCCTCGTCGCCCAGGCGCAGGCCGTATTCGGGGTTGACGATCAGCACGTTGGCGGCGCGGCGCAGGGCTTCGGGCACGGCGGTTTCGCGGAAGTCGCAGGTGTCCAGCTCCACCAGGGCCTCCAGCCCGGCGGCGGCCGCGTTGTGGCGCGCGGCGGCCAGGGCCTGGGGGTCGTGGTCGGTGGCGACGATGCGGCCCCGGGCGGTGGGCCGGGCCCGGCCCCGGGCCTCGTCGCGCAGGGCCTGCCAGCGGGCGGGGTCGAAGCCCGGCAGGTGGAGGAAGGCGAAGTTCTCGCGCAGCAGCCCCGGGGCGGTGCCCGTGGCCAGCAGGGCCGCCTCCAGGGCCAGGGTGCCGCTGCCGCACATGGGGTTCACCAGGTGCCCGCGTCCGTCGTATCCGGCGGCCAGCAGGCAGGCTGCGGCCAGGGTCTCGCGCATGGGCGCGCTGTGGGGCATGGTGCGGTAGCCGCGGTTGGAGAGGGGCTCGCCGCTGGTGTCCAGGCTGAGGGATACGCTGCGGCCCTGCCAGTGCAGCGACAGGACGGTGCCGCGCCGGTCGGGCCCGGAGTCGGGGCGCCGCCCCCGGGCCGCCAGGATGCGGTCAACCACGGCGTCCTTCACGCGCTGGTTGGCGAAACGCGCGTCGCGGATGGTCGGATTGTCCACGCTGGAGACCACGGTCAGGTAGCCGTCGGCGGGCATGGCCTGCTCCCAGGGCAGGGCCGTGACGGCCTCGTAGAGCTGGTCGGCGTTTTCGGCCTTGGTGCGCAGCACCTCCCACAGCACGCGGTGGGCGGTGCGCAGGTGCAGGTTCAGGCGCAGGCAGTCGTCCAGGCTGGCCCGCAGGGCCACCCCCAGGGGCCGGGCGGCCTCGGGGCGCAGGCCCAGGGCGCGGATTTCGCGCTCCAGCATGGGTTGCGCGCCTCCGGCGCAGGTGACGAAAACAAAGCTCTTGCGGTGGAAGTCGAACACGGGGGCTCCGGGTTGGGGTGCGTCGGGCGGGCGTGCCTGGGCGGTGCATAGCCCGGCGGCGCTTCGGGGGCAAGGGCGGGCGGAGCGGCTTGACCTGCCGGAAGATTTGCGGTCATCATGTCCGGTGCGTCCCTGCGCCCCGCGCGGGGCGCCCGCAGCCAACACCCCAACCCAGCAAGGACCGGCCATGATCGGAACCATGCGGCGGCTCGGCCGCCTGTTCGACCCAAAAAGCGCGAAATCCCTGATCCTCGCCCTGGACCACGGCGCCAGCGAGGGCATGGTCCCGGGGCTGACGGAGTTCCCGGCGCTGCTTGCGGGCAGCGCGCGGCTGCCCGTGCAGGGCGTGGTCCTCAACAAGGGCCTGGCCCGGGCCAGCGTTCCGGCCATCGACCTGAACAAGCGCATCGTGATCCAGCTTTCGGCCGGCACCCGCCACGGCGTGCCGACCTACAACCAGAGCCTGGTCTGCTCGCTGTCCGAGGCCCTGCGCCTGGGGGCGGATGCCGTGTCCGTGCATGTGAACATCGGCAACGACCTGGAGGACCGCATGCTCTCGGACTTCGGCATGGTCACCGACGAGGCCCACGGCCTGGGCGTTCCGGTAATGGCCGTGGTCTACGCGCGCGGCGGGCAGATCGTCAACGAGCTCGACCCCGCGCTCATCGGCCATTGCATCCGCCTGGGCGGCGAGCTGGGGGCGGACATGGTCTGCGTGCCCTATTCCGGCGACGCCGAGCGCTTTTCCCTGGCCGTTGCGGCGTGTCCGGTGCCGGTCCTGCTGGCGGGCGGCCCGGGGCAGCCGAGCTGGGAGGCCTTCAAGCGCATGGTGGCCGACGGGCTGGCCGCCGGGGCCGCCGGGGCGGTCATCGGGCGCGGCATCTTCCAGCACAAGGACCCCCTGGGCGCCCTGGCCGAGATGTGCGCCCTGGTCCACGGCGAGCCGGACCCCGAGGCCGCCTGATCCCCGGGGCCCGGCCTCGCGGGGTTGCGGTGGCGCCTGGCCGCCGTCTTGTGCTAGGCTCTGTCAGGGCGTCCGCTCCGGGCGTCCGTTCCGGGCCAAAGGAGGAATCGTCATGACCGATGAAGGCCGCATCCGGCTGGGCATCGCGCGCTGCCTGCTGGGCGACCCCGTGCGCTACGACGGCACGCACAAGCTCGACCGCACCCTGCGCGACGTGCTCGGGCGGTTCGTGGAATGGGTCGCGGTGTGTCCGGAGGTGGAGTGCGGCATGCCCGTGCCGCGCGAGGCCGTCCGGCTGGTGGGCGATCCGGCCGCGCCCCGGCTCCTGGGCCGCAACTCGGGCACGGACTTCACCGGGCAGATGCGCGCCTGGGGCCAGCGGCGCCTGGAGGCCCTGGCGGACGAAGGGCTGTGCGGCTATGTGTTCCGCTACGGCTCGCCCTCCAGCGGCATGAGCCGGGTCAAGGTCTACCCCGAGGCCGGCGGCCCCGCCCGCCGGGACGGCGTCGGCCTGTGGGCGGGCATGGTCATGGCCCGCTTTCCGGAGCTGCCCTTCGAGGACGACGGGCGCCTGCACGACCCGGCCATCCGCGAGAATTTCATCACCCGCGTGTTCACGCTCATGCGCTGGCGCCAGGCCATGGCCGACGGCCCCTCGCCCCGGGCCCTGGTGGACTTCCACACCCGCCACAAGCTGCTGCTCATGGCCCACAGCGTGGAGTTGTACCGCGAGCTGGGCCGGCTGGTGGCCGAGGCGGGCGGACCCGACGCCCGGACCCTGCCCGGGCGCTACTTCCCCCTGCTGCAAAAGGCCCTGTCCCTCCTGCCCACGACGCGCAAGCACACCAACGTGCTCTCCCATGTGCAGGGCTATTTCAAGCGCGTGCTGAGCGCCGACGAGCGCCAGGAGCTGACGGAGCTGGTGGGCCGCTACCACGCCGGGCTGGTGCCGCTGGTGGTTCCCGTGACGCTGCTCAACCACTATGTGCGCAAGTACGGCCAGGACTATCTCGCCGCGCAGGTCTACCTGAACCCGTATCCCGCCGAGCTGATGCTGAGGAACCATGTCTGACCCCGGGCCCGCTCCCGGCGCGCGCGCCGACACGACCGTGGCCGTGCTGGGCGCCACGGGCTATGTGGGCGGGCGGCTGGTGCCCGAGCTGCTGGCCGCGGGCTGGCGGGTGCGCGCCGTGGGTCGCTCGGCGGGCAAGCTGCGCTGCCGGGCCTTCGCCGGGCATCCGCGCTGCGAGCTGGCCGAGGCCGACGCCCTGGACCAGCAGGCCCTGGAGCGCGCCCTGGCGGGCTGCCACGCGCTCTACTACCTGGTCCATTCCATGGAGACCGAGGCCGGGGACTATGCCGAGAAGGACCGCCTCGCCGCCCGGGCAACGGCCCGCGCGGCGGCCGCCGCCGGGGTCGGGCGGATCATCTATCTCGGGGGGCTCGTGCCCGACGACCCGCACCTGAGCCGCCACCTGCGCTCGCGGGCCGAGGTCGGGGCCATCCTCGCGGCCGGGCCCGTGCCCGCGACGGTGCTGCGCGCGGGCATCATCCTCGGCTCGGGCAGCGCGTCCTTCGAGATCCTGCGCTATGTGGTGGACCGGCTGCCCGTGATGCTCGCCCCGCGCTGGGTGCGCACCGAATCGCAGCCCATCGCCATCCGCGACGTGCTCTTCTACCTCGCGGGCTGCCTGGAGCACCCCCGGACCACGGGCCGGACCTTCGACATCGGCGGGCCCTACATCGAAACCTACGAGCGGCTGTTCCGCATGTACCAGCAGGAGGCCGGGCTGCCCCGGCGGCTCATCGTGCCGGTGCCGCTGCTCTCGCCCCGGCTGTCGTCGCTGTGGCTGGGGCTGGTGTCGCCCATCCCCACGGCCCTGGCGCGGCCCCTGGTCCTTGGCCTGCGCAACCGCGTGGTCTGCCACGAGCACGCCATCCGGGAAATCATGCCCCGGGAGCTGACCGACTGCCGCGCGGCCATCCGCCTGGCCCTGGAGCGCATCCAGCACAGCACCGTGGACACGAGCTGGTCCGACGCCGGGAGCCTGCGCACCCCGGAATGGGCCGCTCCGGGCGACGCGCCCTATGCGGGCGGCACCGTGTTTCGCAGCGCCTACGGCATCCGCCTGGCGGGCTGCCCCGAGGAGCTGTGGGACGGGGTGACGGCCATCGGCGGCGACCGGGGCTGGTACGGCCACGACCTGCTCTGGGCCCTGCGCGGCTTCATGGACAAGCTGGCGGGCGGGGTGGGCCTGCGGCGCGGGCGCAGGCACCCCACGCGCCTGGCCGTGGGCGACGCCCTGGACTTCTGGCGCGTGCTCGACGTGCAGCCCCCCGAGCGGCTGGTTCTGCTGGCGGAGATGAAGCTGCCCGGCGAGGCGCTGCTGGAGTTCAACCTCGAACAGCTGCCCTGCGGCGATACGGACCTGACCCTGACCGCGCGCTTCCTGCCGCGCGGGCTGGGCGGGCTGCTCTACTGGTGGGCGGTGTATCCCTTCCACGCCCTGGTGTTCAAGGCCATGGCCCGGAGCCTGGCCGCGCGTACGAGCTGCGCCGTGCTCGCCGGGCCCCGGGCCGTGCCCGGGCGGGCCCCGGCCTGCCATGCCCCGGGCGAGGGCGCCGCGTGCCCGGCCCTGGAGCGCGGGCTGTGCCGCGCCCAGGAGCCCGGGCGGCCCTCCGGCGGGGCCTGAGTCCGCAACCCCGGCCCCGGCCAGCGGCCGGGCGCATCCAATCCGGAGGCCCCATGCCCGTCAACCCCAGGCGCGTCCATGCCCTGCGCCACGCCCCCGACGGCGGCGGGCCCGTGCTCTACTGGATGAGCCGCGAACAGCGCGCCCACGACAACTGGGGCCTGCTCCATGCCCGCGAGCTGGCCGGGGCGCGCAGGCCCCTGGTGGCGGCCTTCTGCCTGGCGGCGCGGTTTGCCGGGGCGGCCCTGCGCCAGTACGATTTCATGCTCGCCGGCCTGGAGCAGACGGCCCGGACCCTGGCCGGACTGGGCATCCCCCTGGTGCTGCTGGAGGGCGACCCGGGGGGCGAGATTCCCCGCCTGGCGGCCCGCCTGCGCGCCGGTGTGGTGGTCACGGACTTCGACCCCCTGCGCATCAAGCGCGACTGGCAGACCCGGGCCGCCCGGGCCCTGGATGCGCCGCTGCTCGAAGTTGACGGGCACAATGTCGTTCCGTGTCGTATTGCGTCATACAAAAAGGAATACGCAGCGCGGACCATCCGCCCGCGCATTCACAAGCTGCTCCCGGAGTTTCTAGAGGAATTTCCCACTCTTGAGCCCCAGCAGGCTCCCGTGCCGGAGCTGCCCGCGCCGGACTGGGCCCGGGTCCGCCAGGGCCTGCGCGCCGACCCCGGGGTGGCGCCCGTGCCCACGCCAAGCGGCGAGACGGCGGCCCTGGCGGCCCTGGCGGCCTTCGTTTCGGCCGTCCTGCCGCGTTACGCCGCCGGGCGCAACGATCCCAATGCCGGGGCCACCTCGAGGCTGTCGCCCTACCGGAATTTCGGGCAGCTCGCGCCGCAGCGCGCGGCCCTGGACGTGGCCGCCTCGGGCGGCGGCGAGAACCAGGCCGCCTTTCTGGAGGAACTTGTCGTGCGCCGCGAGCTGGCCGACAACTTCTGCCTGCACAGCCCGGGCTACGACACCCTGGACGCCGCCCCCGACTGGGCCCGGCGGACCCTGGACGAGCACCGCGCCGACCCGCGCCCGCACATCTATTCCCGCGAGGCATTCGAGGCCGGGGCCACCCACGACCGCCTGTGGAATGCCGCTCAGAATCAGATGCGCGCCAGCGGCGCCATGCACGGCTACCTGCGCATGTACTGGGCCAAGAAGATACTGGAGTGGTCGCCGGACCCGGAAAGCGCCCTGGCCACGGCCATCGCCCTCAACGACCGCCACCTGCTCGATGGCCGCGACCCCAACGGCTACACCGGCATCCTGTGGTCCGTGGCCGGGCTCCACGACCGCCCCTGGGCCCGGCGTCCCGTCATCGGCACCATCCGCGCCATGACCGAGTCCGGCTGCCGCCGCAAGTTCGACGTGGCCGCGTATATCCGGCGCTGGGGGGGCTGACGGCGCGCCGGGCGCGCGGCACACGACCGCCCGCAGGGCTCCGCCCCCCGGCCCCGGGCGCCTGCCGCAGGGCGGCGATTCCGCCCCGGAGCGCGCTTCCTGCCCGCGTCCTGGGGCGCCTGCGTCCCGGTGGGCGCGTGCGCGCCGCCGCGCCGCCCCGCGCCCTGCCGCGTGAACCGTGTGCGCGGCGGACATCCGGCCGCTGGCGGACCGTTTCGTCCCGCCTCGCCGCGCGAACCCCCGGGCAGCCACGGCCCAGCGCCCTTGCCCCCGGGGTCGGATCGCCGCCGCGCGCCCGTCCGTCTTCGGCCCGGCCCCGGGCACGGTGGTCACCCCTTCCTGGCCCGCTCCCTCGCCCTGCCCGCTCTTTCGTTCCGTTTTCCCGCCCCCCGGCGCGCATGCCCGCCGCCGCCGCGCGTCGGTCCCCGGGCGGCCCGGCAGCGGCGCCGCCAGCCATGCCCCGGGGGGCGCTGTGCGTCCGCCGGGGCCCCCGGCGTTCTACCAGTCGGGTTCCAGGCGGATGGACGTACCGTCTGGCAGGACGATCTGCCAGGCGTGGAGCATCATGCGCGGGGCGTCGTCGGGGCGGCCGTATTTGCGGTCGCCGACGATGGGCAGGGAGCGGCTGGCCAGCTGCACGCGCAGCTGGTGGGTGCGCCCGGTGCGCAGGTCGATTTCCAGCAGCGAGGTCCGCGAGTCGGATTCCAGGCAGCGGGCCAGGGCCAGCGCGGGCTTGCCCTGGGCGGTTACGGCCACTCGCCTGCGGTTTTCCGGCCCGGCCTTGGCCAGGGTGTCGCGCAGGGTCAGGGCCTGGCCCGGGGCGAGGCCGCCGTGGACGCGGGCCAGGTAGAGCTTTCGCAGGGTGTGGGCGGCCAGGGCCTGTTGCAGGGCGCGCAGGCCCTGGTAGGACGTTCCTGCCAGCAGGATGCCGGAGGTGTCGCGGTCCAGGCGGTGGGCCGGGGTGGGGGTGAAGGTGGCCTGGGGGAACATGGCGGCCAGGCGGGTGCTGGCGGCGTCGGCATGGCCGGTGCCCGGCTGGGAGGGCAGTCCGGCGGGCTTGGCCACGGCGATCCAGCCCGGGCCCTGGGCCAGGACGGCCAGGGCCGGGGCTCCGGGGCCCGGCTCCGGAGCCGGGGCGGCCACGCGCAGGGGGGGCAGGCGCACGGTCTGGCCCGCGTGCAGGCGGTCGAAGGGCTTTTTGCGCGCGGAGTCCACGCGCACCTGGCCGCTGCGGATCAGGCGCAGGAGCAGGGAGCCGGGCACGTCGGGGCCCAGGCGCCGGGAAAGGAATTGCAGGAGCTTCTGCCCGTCCTCCTCGGGGCTGACCTCCAGGTGGCGGACGCCGGTGTGCCGGGCGTCGTCGGCGTTGTCGGGGGGCATCGGCCTAGCGGATCAGGCCCGGAAGGAACAGGGCCAGGTCGGGGAACAGCATGAGCAGGGCGATGCACAGGGCGTAGGCCGCCAGGAAGTAGGAGATGCCCCGGAAGATGCTCGCGGCGGGCACGCCGGAGGCCATGCTCGAAACGATGAAGGCGGACACGCCCACGGGCGGGGTCACGGCCCCGAGGGTGGTGACCACGGTGACGATCACCGCGAACCAGGTCGGGTCGTAGCCCATGGCCTCGGCCACGGGGAAGAAGATGGGGATGGTGATCAGCAGCAGCGCCAGGGCGTCCATGATGGCGCCGCCGATGACGTAGATGCCGCAGATGATGCAGATGACCACCCAGTGGGGAACGTCCAGGGAGGCGACCCATTGGGCGGTTTCGAAGGGCAGGCGGGTGACGGCCAGAAAACGCCCGAAGAGCACCGCGCCGGTGACGATCATGAAGATCATGCACGACACGCGCAGGGTGTCGGCGCAGGCGGCGGTGAAGCGCTTCCAGGTCAGCTGGCGGCCCAGCAGGCTGATGCCCAGGGCGATGGCCGAACCGGCGGCCCCGGCTTCGCTGGGGGTGAACAGCCCGGCGAAGAGCCCGCCCATGACCAGGGCGAAGAGCACGAGCATCTCCACGGACCCGGGCAGGGAGCGCAGCTTCTGGCCCCAGGTGGTGGGCGGCCCGGCGGGCGCCCAGGCGGGGTGGCGCAGGCAGACGAGCCAGACCGTGAGCAGGAACAGGGTGGTGAGCAGCACCCCGGGCACAAGGCTGGCCCAGAAGAGCCGGGCGATGGACTGCCCGGTTTGCAGGCCGATGATGATCAGCACCACCGAGGGCGGGATGACCACGCCGAGGGTCGAGCCCACGGCCACGGCGCCGGTGGAGAGGATGGGATTGTAGCCGTATTTTTTCATCTCCGGCAGGGCCACGGTGCTCATGGTGGCGGCGGTGGCGGTGTTGGAGCCGGAGATGGCCGAAAATCCGGCGCAGGCCAGGATGGTGGACATGGCCAGCCCGCCGCGCACCTGCCCGGTCCAGGTGTAGGCTGCTGTGTACAGGCGCTTGTTGACCCCGCAGTGGAAGCAGACCTGGCCCATGAAGATGAACAGGGGGATGACGGTCAGACCGTAGGAGGAGAAGACGCCCCAGATTTCGCTGCCCAGCATGCCCAGGGCGGCGTTCAGGCTGATGACGTGGGCGAAGCCCAGGAAGCCGACGATGGCCATGGCGAAGCCCACGGGCATGCGCAGGAGGAAGAGCACGGCCATGAGGACCGCGATGCCCAGGATGCCGACGGCGGCCAGGCTCACGGGCGCCTCCTTTCGCCCGCCAGGGCGCGCAACAGGTCGCGCAGCAGGGTCAGGGCCAGGGTGGCGCAGCCCAGGGCCACGGCGAAGACGAAGGGATGGTAGACGATGTGCAGGTCCTCGGAGAGCTCGCCGAACTCGATGAGCGAGCAGCCGAAGACGCCGACGCGCCAGGCGGCCAGCAGGAAGAACAGCCCGCAGGCCAGGTGGGCGAAGGCGTCCACCAGCCGCTCCACGCGCCGGGGCAGCATGCCCTGGAGCATGGTCAGGGCGATGTGCCCGCCGCGCAGCTGCGTGGGCGCCAGGGCCAGGGCGCAGACCAGGGCCCCCAGGAAGCCCATCATCTCGTAGGTGCCGCGAATGGGTGCGTTGAGGGCCCCGCGCATGAACATGTTGGCGCAGGCCAGGGCGATCATGCCCACGAGGAACAGCCCGCCCAGGGCGAGCAGCGCGCCCGACAGGCGCTGGCAGAGGGAGTCGAGCAGGTCGATGACTTTCATGGGCAGGGTCGGCACATGGCAAAAAGGAGCCGGGGAGCGGAGGCCCCCCGGCGTCCGGATGATCTGGTGCGGTTACTTGTCGTGCTTCTGGCGCAGGGCCCTGACCTCGGCCAGGACCGCGTCGGCGGGCACGCCCTTGGCCTCGGCCCGTTCCTTCCAGGCGTCGATCATGACGGCCAGTTCGGCCTCGGCCTTGTCCAGTTCGGCCCGGGGCAGTTCGATGACCTCGATGCCGTGCTTCTCGCGCGCCCAGTCCAGGGACTCCCGGACGTGGGCGTCGAGGTAGCGCCCGGTCCATTCGGCCTGCTCGGCGGACAGGCCGTCGAACACGGCCTTCACGTCGTCGGGCAGGGCGTTCCACTTGTCCAGGTTCATGATCACCGCGAAGGGGTAGACCACGAGGTTGGTCACGGTCTGGTACTTGAGGTGCTCGGCGAAGTTGAAGTCCTTGAGCCAGTCGAAGGAGGAGAGCACGCCCTTGATGAGCCCCTTCTGCAATGCCTCGGGGGTTTCGGAGGCGGGCATGGACACCGGGGTCGCGCCCAGGATCTCCAGGGCCAGGGAGGCCCCGCCCGAGGCGCGCAGCTCCATGCCCTTGAGCTGGGCGAGGCTGGTCACGGGCTCCTTGCACATGATGTTCGACGGCGCGCTGGCGAACAGGGTCAGCACCTTGACCCGGGCGAACTCCTCGGGCCTGCGCGCGGCGTAGAGCTCCCACAGGGCCATGCTGGCGGCGGTGGCGCTGGAGAAGCCCAGGGGCTGCTCGAAGACGCTCATCATGGGGAACACGCCGGGCTGGTAGGCCATGGAGATGCAGCCGATGTCGGCCTGGCCCTGGATGACGCCGCTCCACATGTTCTTGGCGCCCAGCAGGGTGGAGCCGGGGTAGGTCTGGATTTCCACCTTGCCCTGGGTGCGGGCGCGCACCTCCTGGGCCCAGCGTTCCATCTGCACGCAGGGGAAGGTGGGCGCGGGCGGGAAGTTGGCGTAGGACAGGGTGAGGGCCTGGGCCCGGGCGGCGCCGGGCAGCAGGCAGGCCACGGCCAGCAGGGCCGCGGCCAGGGCCAGGGCGGCTTTGCCCGCGGGGGCGGCCGGGAGGAAACGGGCGTTCATCTGCGTGTCTCCTGGGGCTGCGGTGCCGCCCCGGCCGACCCGGGGCGGGGAATGCTCGTGTCGCGCCGCTATTCGGCCTGCCTGTCCAGAGGGCCGTCGGTCTTTTCCAGATCCAGGGAGTAGGAGAAGATCACGGTCTTGCGCTGGGCGATGCCCGCGGCGCCGGGGTAGGTGTTCAGGCAGACGTAGAGGTCCATGACGCCGTCGTTGTTCAGGTCGGCCAGGCCGTAGTCCGTGACGGTGCCCTTGATGCGCCGGGTCTTCCAGGACAGGGACATGCCCACGCCGTCCCAGAACATGGAGTGGAGCTCGCCGTTGGGGAAGAAGCGGTAGCGCTGGAAGAACTGGGCGGCGACGGAGATGTCCTTGTTGACCAGGACCTCGAACTGGCCGTCGCTGTTCAGGTCGGTGATGAGCATGCGCAGGGGCAGGTAGTAGATGTTCACATACTGGTCGCGGTAGGTGGCGAAGCCGGGCATGGTGTCGGGCACTTCGAAGCCCAGGGCGGAGCCGCCGTACTGCTCCATGGTGGTGGCCAGCAGGTCGAAGCGCGGGGTGTAGACGTTGATGCGGTCCTCGCTGTCGATGATCAGGATCTTGTAGTCGGTGCCCTGCTGGGGCAGGTAGGCGAAGTTGAAGACGTTGGCCTTGGTGGGCAGGGGGATGCGCTTGCCCAGGGCGAACTTGCCGTCGAGCTTGACCACCTCGTGCACGGGGGTCTCGTTGAGCACGTTGTTGCGGCCCGGGCGCTGGCCCACCAGGACGGGCTGGTAGGTGGGCGGCATCTTGGCCACGTTGAGGAACAGCTTGATGCGCTCGGCCACGGGGATGAACTGGCCGTCCTTGAAATTGTAGATGAAGGAGTTGGGCTCGTCCCGGAAGAAGCCGGAGACCACGATTTCCTGAAGCCCGTCGTTGTTCAGGTCGATCAGGTTGATGTTGAGCATCTCGGTCCGGCCGCCGGGGGAGATTTCGCCCAGGGGCTGGAACTTGTCGCCTTCCAGGCGGTAGGCGTGGATCTTGGTCTCGCCCAGGAAGAACATCTCCGTCTTGCCGTCGCCGTCGGCGTCGCCGCAGATCATGCCCACGGAGATGAAGGGCAGGGAGGGGCTGCGCCAGCGGCCCGGGGTGTCTTCGGAGCCCTGGTAGCGGAATTCGGGGTTGATGTAGTATTCCTGCACGGCCGCGTCGCGCTGGTTGTGCACGAGGTCGGGGTTCAGGGCGTTGACGCGTTTTTTGGCCTGGGCCTGGACTGCGGGGGCCTCGCGCTGGAACACGCTGGCGTTGACGCGCTTGGCGATGTCCTCCAGGGCGGGGATCAGGCCGCCCAGTTCGGCCTGGGCGCTTTCGGGCGCCGTGCCCTGGGCGCCTGTGGTGCGCACGTCGACGCTGCACTGCTCGCCGAGCATGGTCACGCTGCCCCAGACCACATAGTCCGCGCCAAGGGCCGGCAGCAGGGCCGCGGCCTCGGCTTCGCCCGCGGGCGCCGCCGGGGCGACCGCGGCCACCTTGTCCTTGTCCAGGGCCACGAGCTTGTCGGGCCAGCTCAGGCGGGAGACGAGCATGTCCTGGATGCCCCGGGAGAGGTACTGGTACTTGTCGGGGCCATTGATGGTGAAGGGCAGCACGGCGAAGGTCTTGGCGGGCTCCTGGGCCCCGGCGAAGCCGGGCAGCAGGAGGGACAGGGCCAGGACGCAGGCCGCCAGGATGCGGAAAGAACCCATCTGTGCGCTCCTTGGAAAGGTCTTTTTCCGGGCCGCGGCCCGGGGAGGTTGCTCGCTTCGGCCCGCTGCGCGGGGTGGAGCCCGCGCCGCGCAGGCGTTTGGGAAACCTCCCTGTAGCACCTTCTTTTCCAGGACGCAAAAGGTTCATGGCCGACGGGAGGGCCCGGGCATTGTGCCGCGCGCCCTGGCGGGCTATGCTGCCCCCGGCGCGCCCGGCGGAAAGACGGCAGCGGCCCGCGCCGCCGCGCCATAGCGAGGATTCATGATCGATTCCAGCCAGCCCCCGGGGCGCACCTTCCGTTTCGCCTGCCCCCCGCAGGACATGCCCCTGGCCCTGGCCCTGCTGGCCGGGCAGGGCTACGCCTTCGAGCCGGAGCCCTTCTGGCCCCTGGCCGCCCGGCTCACCGCCGAGCCCCGGCCCCTTGGCTCCAGCGTGGCCAATTTCTTCGGGTTCATCCATGTGCAGGACAAGTCGTCCATGCTGCCCCCGCTGCTGCTGGCCCCGGCCCGGGGCGCGGCCGTGCTGGACCTGTGCGCCAGCCCCGGCAGCAAGACCGGGCAGCTGGCCCAGCTTGTGGGGCCGGAAGGCTTCGTCTTGGGCAACGAGCCCGGCGGCGCGCGGCTGGAGACCCTGCGCCGGACCCTGGAGCGGGTCAACGCCCTGCCCTGCGCGACCTGCTCCTTCCCCGGGCAGGAGGCGCCCCTGGCCGGGGGCCGCTGGCCGTTCATCCTGCTCGACCCGCCCTGCTCGGGCCTGGGAACCCTGGACAAGCACCCCGAGGCCCGGCGCTGGCAGGGCGCGCGGGCCCAACCCCTGGAGCGCCTGCAACGCGACCTGCTGGCCCGGGCCTCGGCCCTGCTGGCCCCCGGGGGCGTCCTGCTCTACTCCACCTGCACCACCAGCCCTGCGGAGAACGAGGCCCAGACCGCCTGGGCCCTGGACGCCCTGGGCCTGGAGCTGGAGCCCCTGGCCCCGCCCCCCGGCTTTGTGGCCCGCCCCCCGGCCCTGCCCGGGCTGGACGGCGTGCTGCCCGTGGACGGCGACGCCTCCGGCGCCCAGGGGTTCTACCTCGCCCGGCTGCGCCGCCCCGGGGCGGGGGCCGACCCGGGCCCCGCTGACGCCGCTGGCGCCGCTGACGCCGCTGGCGCTGCGGACGCCGAAGCCGAAGCCTGCGCCGCGCCGCCGCCCCGGGGCCGCCTCCTGGACGCCGCCGAAACCGCCGCCTGCGCCGAGGCCGGGGCGGAGTTCACGCGCCTGCCTCCCGGCGAGCTCCGCCGCTTCGGCGACGCGCTGTTCCTCGTGCACCGCCGGGCCCGGGGCCTGCTGCCGCCGGGCCTGCCCTGGCAGGGGCTGCCCCTGGGGCGCTTCCAGGCCGGGCGCTTTCGCCCCAACCCGCGCCTGCGGGCCATCCTGCCCGCCGATCCCGCCTGTGCCGTCCATGCCGACTCCGCGCAGGACATCGCCCGCCTGCTGACCGGGCAGGCCCTGCCCGCGCCCCGGGCGCCCTTCGCCGTGCTGCACTTCCAGGGCCGACCCGTGTGCCGCCTTGCGGTCAAGGGCTCCCGGGCCCTGTGGGCCGGGCGCTGACGCGGGCCGCCGCGCGGGCGGGGGGGCGGCACAGCCGCACGGGGACGCCGCAAACAGCGGGGCCCTCGCCCGGGCGCAGAGCCCTGCAACAGAAACGGCAAAACGGAGACGCGGACCGCGGGGCCCCCGCGCGGGCGGGGGGCGCCCACAATGTGCGCCCGAACAAGATCAGTCCACGCGCGGGGCCCCCGCGCGGGCGGGGGAGCGCACCACGGCCACCGGCGAGGGGGCGGACGCCGAGCGGGGCCCTCGCGCAGGCGGGGGAGCGCTGTGCCTGGACGCCGAGCATGATAGGGCCCCGGGCGGGGGCGTGCGGGGTTTGCCCCGGGGAACGTCATCTCCCACGCGGGGCCTTCGCGGGGGCGTGGTGAGGCCGATTGCCCACAACGTGTCGTGTGTCGTCCAACCGGGCCTTCGCGCGGGCGGGGCGCGCCGCGCGCGGAATCCGGGGGCGGCCCGGGGCCCGGCGGGCGGCGCTACGCCGCGCCGCGGCCCTGGTAGTGCAGCACCGGCCGCAGGCCGTCCAGGACGGCGGCGGCGCCTCGGGCCATGACCAGGGCCTCGGTGAGGCCGAGGACGATTTCCACCGGGGCCAGGGGGGTCAGGCGGCGGGCGAGCTCGGCCGTGAGCAGCGGGCTGCGGGCCAGCCCGCCGGTGAGGACCACCAGGTCCGGGGGCGCGGGATCGTCGGCGGTGGTCAGGGCGGGCAGCAGCCCGGCGGCGTGCTTGGCCACGTTGTAGGCCAGGGCGGCCACGGCGTCGCGGGCGGCGTGGTCGCCGGACTGGGCGCGGGCCTGGATTTCGCGGAAATCGTTGGTGCCCAGCAGGGCGAAGAGCCCGCCCCGGCGCAGTACGGCCTGGCGCAGGGCGGGGATGTCGTAGCTCCCGGATTCCAGCAGGCGCAGGACCTCGAGCACGGGCAGGGTGCCGGTGCGTTCGGGGGAAAAGGGGCCCTCGCCGTCCAGGGCGTTGGTCACGTCCACCACGCGGCCGCGCAGGTGGGCGCCGACGCTGATGCCGCCGCCGAGGTGGGCGACCAGGAGCTTGGCCGCGTCGTAGTCCAGGCCGTGGCGCGCGGCGGCCTCGCGGGCGGCGCCGCGCTGGGACAGCGCGTGGAAGGTGCTGCGGCGGCGGACCTGGGGCAGGCCCGTGGGCCGGGCCTCGGGCAGCAACTCGTCGGTGACCACGGGATCGACCACGAAGGCGGGCAGCCCCAGTTCGTCGGCCAGCTCGGCGGCCAGGGGCGCGCCGAGGTTGCAGGCGTGTTCGCCGTGGCGCGCGGCGCGCAGGTCGTCGAGCATGGCCGGGCCGATGGCGTAGGTGCCCCCGGGCAGGGGCGCCAGGAGCCCGCCGCGTCCGACCACGGCGTGCAGGCCGGGCAGCAGGTGGCGGGCCTGGTCGAGGGCGGCGTGGACGGCGCGGCGGCGCAGGGGCAGCTGGGCCCAGACATCGGGCAGGCCGCGCAGCTCGGCGCGCGGATGCTCCAGCTCGCGGTCGAGCAGGGCCTCGTCGCCGTCGAGCAGGACGATCTTGGTGGTGGTGGACCCGGGGTTGACGGTCAGGATCCGGCGGGTCACGCGCGGTCCTCCCGGGCCAGGAAGGCCGCCAGGGCGAGGGACAGCAGCTTGGTGCGCGGGGAGTCGCCGCGCGAGGGCACCACCACGGGCACGCGGCTGCCGACCACCACCCCGGCCATGTCCAGCCCGAGCAGGGTGCTCAGGCTCTTGTAGAGCACGTTGCCGCTTTCGATGTCCGGGGCGACGAGGATGTCGGCATGCCCGGCCACGTCGTTGTCCACGCCCTTGAAGGCCGCCGCCTGGGCCGAGAGGGCCACGTCCAGGGCCATGGGTCCGGCCACGCGGGCGTCGCCGAACTCGCCCTGGGCGCCCATCTTGGCCAGCAGGTCGGCGTCGAGGGTGGCGGGCATGGCCGGGAAGTTGACCTTCTCGGTGGCGGCGAGCATGGCCACCCGGGGCCTGGCCATGCCCAGGCGCCGGGCCACGGCCACGGCGTTGCGCACGATCTCGACCTTGCGCTGGAGGTTGGGGCGGATGTTCACTGCGGGATCGGTGAGCAGCATGAGGCGGCCCGAGCCCGGCTCCTCGAAGAGGGTGACGTGGGAGAGGATGCCCTTGGGCGCGGCGCCGTGCTCCCTGTCCAGCACGGCGCGCAGCAGGGTCGCCGTGGGCACCAGGCCCTTCATGATCAGCGCGGCGCGGCCCTGGCGGAAGAGGGCCACGGCCTGGCGCACGGCGGCCTCGTCGTCGGGGGTTTCGATCCCCTCGAAGGGGCCGATGTCCAGGCCGCGCTCGGCGGCCACGCGCCGGGTGGCGGCCATGTCGCCGATGAGGATGGGCTCGGCCAGCCCGGCCTGCCAGGCGCCCACGGCGGCCTCGAGCACGAAGCCGTTGGCCGAGCGGGCGATGGCCACGCGCGGCGGCGGGCCCTGGGGCAGGGCCTCGCGCAGCAGGGCCTGGAGGCCGGGCACGGGGGCGGGCGGCGCGGCGGGCATGGCGGCCTCCTATTCGTCGCCGCGCTTGAGGGCGATCATCCCCGAGCGGCACAGGCTCTTGATGCCGTGGGGCTTCAGCATGCCGATGAAAGCGTCGACCTTGCCGCTGTCGCCGCTCATCTCGGCGGTGATGCTTTTTTGGCCCATGCCGACGACGTTGGCGCGGAAGACCTCGAATATCTGCATGATCTGCGTGGTCGCGGCGGGCTCCATGGCCAGCTTGACCAGGACCAGTTCGCGGTCCACGAAATCGCGGCGGCGCAGGTCGTCGACGCTGATGATGCAGCCCATGTGCTGCATTTCCGCGGTGATGCGCGCGATGTCGTCCTCGGAGCCGTCCAGGCCGATGGTCAGGCGCGAGACGCCGGGGTCCTCGGTCTCTCCGGCGGAGAGGCTGCGGATGTTGACGTTGTACTTGCGGATGGCCTGGGCCATGTCGGCCAGGACGCCGGGGTTGTTCCGGGCCAGGGCGGAGATGGTGTGCATCTGTGTCATGCGGGCTCCATTGGTGGGGCCTGGATTGCGAACGGCGCGGGCCCCCGGCCGGAGGATATCCGGTTCCGGGGGCCCGTGCAACGTGGGCGGGAGGTCAGCCCCGGGCGCCCAGGGCGATGCGCAGGCAAAGGGCCGCGCCGCCCCAGGTGATGCCGAAGCCGACGCACATCATGATGATGGCGCTGGCGCTCATGATTCACCTCGCAGGGATGCGTCGTGTTTGACGGCGAAACCGGGGCGGCCGGAGGTCGCCCGCAGGGCCAGGCCCAGCAGGACGCAGGCCGCGATGACGGTCCATCCGTAGGCCAGCAGCTCGGTGGAGCCGTAGCCGCCGTAGGGGGCGGTCAGGTCGCCGTAGAGGTTGAGCACCACCAGCAGGGCCAGGATGCCCACCGACAGGTAGCGCAGGCAGATGGTCCACCACGCGCCCACGGCGAACTCGGACACGGAGTTGGCGTGTTCGCGCACGACCTCCAGGCGGCACAGCCAGGAGAGCAGGAATATCTCGGCCAGGGCCACGCCGAGGATGCCCAGGTTGTTGGCGAAGTGGTCCACGATGTCCAGGACGTAGAGCCCGCCGCCCAGGCAGAAGACCGAGGAGATGACGAACCCGGCCAGGCACAGGGAGGTGGCGGTGGTCTTGCGGCTCCAGCCGAACTTGTCCATGAACGCGCTGATGCAGGCCTCGACGATGGAGATGTGCGAGCTCATCCCGGCCATGGTCAGGGACAGGAAGAACAGGGTGCCGAAGAACACGGGCATGGGCATGAGGTTGATGGCCGTGGGGATGGTCACGAAGGCCAGGCCCACGCCGCCGCCGGCGACCTCGGAGAGCGGCACGCCCTGCCGGGCGGCCATGTAGCCCAGCACGGAAAAGATCATCACGCCCGCGAGCATGGAGAAGCCGCAGTTGATGAACACGGTCATGAAGGCGTTGTTGTTGATGTCCGAGCGGGCGGGCAGGTAGCTGGAATAGGCGATCATGATGGCGAAGCCCACCGAGAGGGTGAAGAAGATCTGCCCGTAGGCGGCGACCCAGACCCGGTAGTCCGTCAGGCGCGAGAAGTCGGGGGTGAACAGCCAGTTCACGCCTTGGGCCGCGCCGTCGAGCCAGACGACCCGCAGGGTGAAGACCAGCACCAGCAGGAACAGCACGGGCATGAGCACCTTGCCCGCGCGCTCGATGCCGGCGCGAACGCCCGACACGCAGGCCAGCCAGGTCACGGCCCAGGCCAGGGCCACCGCGCCGAGAATGGTCGGGCGCAGGCTGCCCAGCTCCAGGGCCCCGGAGGTCAGGCCCAGGAACTCGCCGAAGAAAAAGGCCTTGGGGTCTTCGCCCCAGGCGCCGGACAGGGCGAAGCCCGTGTAGCTGATGGTCCAGCCGACCACGGCCACATAGTAGACGGCGATGGTGGTGGCGACCATGACCTGGATCCAGCCCAGCCACTCCCAGCGGCGGCCGATGCTGGCCAGGGCCTTGGGCGCCGAGCCCCGGAAGCGGTGCCCCAGGGTGAATTCCAGGATCATGAAGGGGATGCCCGCGGTGAGCATGGCGAAGAGGTAGGGGATGAGGAAGGCGCCGCCGCCGTTTTCATAGGCCATGTAGGGGAAGCGCCAGATGTTGCCCAGCCCGATGGCCGAACCCACGGCGGCCAGGATGAAGCCCAGGCGCGAACCCCATTGTTCGCGTTGCGTCATGAAAGAACCCTCGATTATGGATTTTGCCTTGCCCCGCGCGCCTTGCCTGCCGCGCGGAGCGGCCTGCATACATCCCGAGGGCGCCCCTGTCCAGCCCGGGCCGTCAGTTGGCGGCCTCGGAGGGCGGGGCGGCGCGGTCCAGGGCGCGGTCGAGGTCGTCGGCCAGCATGGCGCGCACCTGCTCGGCGTAGGCGTCCAGGGCGCGCGGGTCGATGGCCTCCAGGACCTCCTCCTCCCCGCCCACGGCGGAGAAGGGCTTGGCGAAGACGCACAGGAGGTGCAGCCCGGCCATGCGCCCGTCGAGCATCACCGCCGCCAGCACGTTGGCCCGGCCCAGGCGGCGCTTGAGGGCCGAGGGCGTGCCGGGGATGCGCAGCATCTGGCTCTTGCTGAAGAACAGGTAGCGCAGGGCGCACCGCCCTGTGCTCAGGGGCTGGTTGTGGAAGCCCTGGTCCAGGTCCACGCCCTGTTCCGCGGCGCTCTGGAGCATGCTGAAGATGTCCGCCGCGATGCTGCGGACGTAGCCTTCCGGTTCCTGGGTCGCGCTCATGGTGTCTCCGGTGTTCGGGGTTCGGATACGGGATGCGGCCGTGGGGGCGGGCGCGGGGCTGCGGGGGCGGGGGGGCCGCCCGCGCGTCCTGCCGGGCGTCTGCCTATACCGCCTGGACCAGGAAGCCCTTCAGGTACTGCCCCTCGGGGAAGTTCAGGGCCACGGGATGGTCCGGAGCCTGGGCGAAGCGGCGCACGATGCGCGCGTCGCGGCCCGAGTCCAGAGCGGCCCCGGCCACGACCTTCTGGAAGAGGTTCTCGTCCATGAGCCCGGAGCAGGAGAAGGTGAACAGCAGGCCGCCGGGCTCCAGCAGGCGCAGGGCCAGGAGGTTGATGTCCTTGTAGCCCCGGCAGCCGCGCTGGACGTTGGCCCGCGAGTCCACGAAGCGCGGCGGGTCGAGGACGATGGCGCCGAAGGTCCGGCCCTGGTCGCGCAGGCGGCGCAGGGCGGCGAACACGTCGTCGCAGAGGAACTCGGCGCGCTCGCGGGGCAGGGCGTTCAGGTCCATGTTGGCCCGGGCCAGGTCCAGGGCCGGGGCGCTGGTGTCGATGTTGGTGCAGCGCGCGGCGCCGCCGAGCAGGGCCATGACGCCGAACCCGCCGGTATAGCTGAAGCAGTTGAGCACGTCGCGCCCGGCGCACAGTTCCATGACGGCGCGGCGGCTGTCGCGCTGGTCGAGGTAGTAGCCGGTCTTGTGCCCGGTGCGGATGTCCACCAGCAGCCGGGCGGGGCCCTCCTCGATGACCACGGGGTCGGGCGGCTCGTCGCCCGCCAGATGCCCGGCCAGGGGGATGAGCCCCTCCTTGGCGCGCACGTCGGAGTCCGAGCGCTCCCAGACGCCCCGGGCGCCGGTGGCCTCCAGGAGGGCCAGGGCGATGTCGCGCTTGTGGCGCTCGGCGGGCATGGTCAGGAATTCGCAGGAAATCCAATCGTCGTAGCGGTCGGCCACCACGCCGGGCAGCCCGTCGGATTCGGCGTGGACCAGGCGGCAGGCGCGCGGGGGCACCGCCGGGCCCAGGGCCGCCCGGGCGCCCACGGCGGCGCGCACCCGGGCCCGGAAGAACTCGGGCCCCACGGCGTCCGCGCGCTCGAAGCTCCAGGCGCGGGCCACGATCTGCGATTTCGGCGAATAGCCCGCGCTGGCCAGCCAGCGGCCGTCGGCGGCGAGCACGTCCACGGTGTCCCCCGGGCGGGGGGAGCCCTCCACGTCGTCCACGGCGCCGGAGAATATCCAGGGGTGGCGGCGGACCAGGGATTTTTCCCGGCCCTTCTTGAGTCGTATGGCTTGCATGGGGCGGTGGTATCATCAAATTCCGCGCCGGAAAACCGCCCGGAGCCCGGAAAAATCCGGCCCGGTCCGGGCCGGGGGCGCGGGCGCGGCGGCCCCGGGCCCCGCCTACAGCCGCAGCCAGATGGGGACGTGGGCCGAGGCGTCCAGGGCGGCGTCCAGGGTCCGGGCCCCGGGCAGCAGTGATTCCAGCAGCTTCCAGTAGTCGGGGGAGTGGTTGAGATACCGTGTGTGACACAGTTCGTGATACAGAACGTAGTCGGCCAGCTCCGGGGGCAGCAGGAGCAGGGTGCAGTTGAGGCTGATGGTGCCCGAGGCCGAGCAGCTACCCCAGCGCGTTTTTTGGGCGCGCACGCGCAGGGCGCAATAGGGCAGGCCCAGGGCGGAGGAGAGGGCGCGCAGCCGGGGGCCGAAGACCTCGCGGGCCTGGGCCTTGAGCCAGGCGCGGACCAGGGCCCGGCAGGCGTCGTCGTTTCCCGTGTCGCCCGCAAGGAGCAGGGTGTCGGGGCCGGGCTGGCGCAGGGCCGGGGCCTTGCGCGGGTCGTGGGCCGTGCGCAGGGCCACCTCGCGGCCCACGGCGCGCAGGGGCAGGGCCGGGGGCGGGGCCGGGGCGGTCCCGGGCTTCCAGCCCAGGGCGGCGATGCGCTCCAGGTGCCGCGCGGCCCATTGGGCCCGGTCGCGGACAATGGCCGGAACCTGGGCGCGGTCGAAGCCCCGGGGCACGACCACCTCCAGGCCCACGCGCGGCGAAACGCGCAGGGTCACCCGCCGGGCGCGGGGGCTCTCGCGCACGGTGTAGGGCGGCAGGGCGCCCGGGGGCGGCGTCACGCCGCGCGCCCCCGGGCGCCGGGGCCTAGCGGCCGCAGCACTTCTTGAACTTCTTGCCGCTGCCGCAGGGGCAGGGGTCGTTGCGGCCGGTCTTGGGCGCCTCGCGGCGCACGGTGGGGTTGCCGCGCACCTGTCCGTCCACATAGACCCAGGCGCCGTCCTCGCGGCGGAACTCGGCTTTTTCGCTGTGCTGCTGGGGCACGCCGTCCAGGGCGAAGGAGGCGGTGAAATCGACCATGCCCCGCTGGTCGGCCTCGCCGCCGGCCTCGGTGGCGCGGATGTCCAGGCCGAGCCACTGGGAGTTCCTGGACCAGGCCGTGGCGGCCTCGTGGTCGAAGTCGTCGCGCTGGGCCGCGCACAGGGTGCGCCGGACGTGCTCGATGGCGCCGGTGGCGTAGGCGCTGTAGCGCGAGCGCATGAGGGCCTCGGCGGTGGGCGCCGGGACGGCTCCGGAGATGATCGGCCCGCAGCAGGCCTCGAAGGTCTGCCCCGATCCGCAGGGGCAAGGGGTTGTTTCGGTCACGAAGGCTCCGTGGCGCGTGGCGCCGTTTGGCGCGCGGGCCGGGGGCGCGCCGCGCGCCGCGCCGGGGGGGCCGGGCAGGCGCGCAGGGCGGCGTGCGCACGGCCTGCGGCGGGATGATGGTGTCTGGCGATCAGGCGATCAGTGCTGGTGTCCGCACGAGCCGTCCTCGTGCCCGTGGTGGTCGCAGATGGGCGAGGGCGGCACGGCGCCTCCGGCCAGCCAGTGCTCGGCCACCTGGCGCACCTGGCCCTCGTAGCCGCGCAGGGCCTGGATGCCCGCGCGCGCCAGGGTGTCCACCGCGCCCTGGCCCATGTTGCCCGCCAGCAGCACGCTTACGCCGTTTTCGGCCAGGGTCGGGGCCAGGTTGGACTTGCAGCCGCACTCGCGCGGCGGCACCATGTGTTCCTCCACCTCGATCTGGCGGGTCTGGTCGTTGACGGTCAGGATGGTGAAGAACTGGCAGTGGCCGAAATGGGCGTCCACCACATGGGCTCCGTCCTGTTCCTTGCTGGGGATGGCGATCTTCATGCGTTCTCCTGCGGCTTTACGCCGGGCGCCGCGTCTGGCACCCTGGCCGGGAGGAGTATAAGCCTTCCGTCCCGCACAGCAACCGCCCTGGGGCACTCTTTTTTACCCTATGCCTATCGTCCTGGATTCCATAGTCATTCCCGATGCGGAGCTGGAGTTTTCCGCCACGCGCAGCTCCGGGCCCGGCGGCCAGCACGTCAACAAGGTCAGCACCTGCGTGACCGTGAGCTTCGACGTGGCCGGGGCGCCCTGCCTGCCCGAGGCGGCGCGGGCGCGCCTGCTGGAACGCCTGGCCCCGCGCCTGACCCGCGAGGGCGTCCTGCGCGTCAGCGTGCAGGACACGCGCTCCCAGGCCGCCAACAAGGAGCTGGCCGTGGAGCGCCTGACGGCCCTGCTGCGTGCGGCCCTGGCCCGGCCCAAGCCCCGCCGCCCCACCCGGCCCACCCGCGCCTCGCGCCAGCGGCGCCTGGAAGCCAAAAAACGGCGCGGCGCCGTCAAGCAGGGCCGGGGCCGCGTGGGCGGCGGGGAGGACTAGCCGCCGCGTCGGCGCCCCTTGGTCTCGCCGTCGGCGCCGTGCCGCCTGCCGCCGCCGGGGTGCTCCGTTCCGGCGCGGCTCCGCTTGTCGACCCTTGGCCGCCCCGGGGGCCCGGCTTGCGTTTCGGTTGCTTATCAGGCCGCGCCAGCTCTAGCACCTGGGCATATGCAGCGCCAGCCCGCCAAGGGAGGTTTCCTTGTACTTGCAGTGCATGTCGCGCCCGGTCTGGTTCATGGTCCAGATGGCCTTGTCCAGGTCGATGACCTGGGTGGCGGGGTCGCCCAGGGTGGCCATGAGGTAGGCGTTGTAGGCCTTGACCGCGCCCATGGCGTTGCGCTCGATGCAGGGGATCTGGACATAGCCGCCCACGGGGTCGCAGGTCAGGCCCAGGTGGTGCTCCAGGGCGATTTCCGCAGCGTTCTCGGCGACCTGGAGCGGGTGGCCCTTGGCGTAGGCCAGCATGGCGGCGGCCATGGCCGAGGCCGTGCCGATCTCGCCCTGGCAGCCGACTTCGGCACCGGCCAGGGAGGCGTTGCGCTTGACCAGGAAGCCCACGGCGGCGGCGGCCAGCAGGCCCCGGCGCACGGCCTCGCGCGGCAATTTCATGTGGTTGTGCAGGACATAGAGCAGGCTGGGGATGACTCCCGAGGAACCCGAGGTCGGCGCCGTGACCACCAGGTGCCCGGCGGCGTTTTCCTCGGCGGCGGCCATGGCGTAGGCGTTGATGAGCATCAGGAAGCGGTCGGAGCTGTGGCGCGACTCGCCCGCGCGGCGGACCAGGATCGGCGCCTTGCGCCGCAGGCCGATGCAGCCCGGCAGCACCCCTTCGGTTTCGCAGCCCCGGCGCACGGCGTTTTCCATGTGCCGCATCACGCGGTCGAGCTGCTCCTCGATCTCGCGGGCGCTGCGCCCGTGCAGGGCCTTTTCGTTGGCCAGGATCAGCTCGTGCAGGGCCAGGCCCGTGCGCGCGAGCTGGGCGCGCAGTTCGGCCATGGTCGTGTAGGGGTGCGGCGGGCGGCCCAGGTCCGGCTCCTGCCAGCCGCGCCACTGGATGAACCCGCCGCCCACGGAGTGGTATTCCATCTCCAGCAGCGTGCCCCCGCCCTCCAGCAGCCGCAGGACCAGGGTGTTGCTGCAGGCGAAGCCGTGCTCCACGGCGTCGAAGACCACCGTGCCCGGCCCGAGGTCCAGGGCGGCGCCCTCCACGGGCAGCGGGTGGCGCCGGGCGGGGTGCTCCAGCAGCTCGTCCAGCAGGGCCTGGGGCACGGTTTCCGGGCTGTAGCCCAGCAGGCCCGCCAGCACGGCCTTGTCCGTGCCGTGGCCGTCGCCCGTGGCCGACAGGGAGCCGTAGAGATGGCAGCGCAGCCCGTCGGCCCGGGCCAGCACATCCCCGGGCAGGGCGCGCACACGCTCCAGGAAGTCGAAGGCCGCGCGCATGGGGCCGATGGTGTGCGAGCTCGACGGGCCGGGGCCGATGTTGAAGAGGTCGAAGACCGAGGTGGTTATGGCGCTCATGGCTGCCATGTAGCCGCAATTGCCGTCCGGATGCAAGGCGGTTGCGGCCCGGGCCGGGTGGGGGTAGCCTTGGCCCCGCAAGCAAGGAGATCGCCCGTGCCCCTGGTTCCCTCCGCCTTTTGTCCGCCCTTCTATCTGCGCGGCGGCCATGTCCAGACCCTGTACCCCTTCCTGCTGCGGGCTCCCGTGCCCGTGGACTACCGCCGCGAACGCCTGGAGCTGCCCGACTCGGACTTCGTGGACCTGGACTGGAGCCTGGCCGCCGGGCCCGGCGGAGCCCGCGCCGCGCGCGTGGCCCTGGTGGTCCACGGCCTGGAGGGCCATTCGCGGCGCAAGTACGTTCGCGGCATGGTCCGCGCCCTGAACGCCGCAGGCTGGGACGTGTGCGCCATGAACCACCGGGGCTGCTCGGGCGAACCCAACCGCCTGGCACGCACCTACCACAGCGGCGAGACCGGCGACCTGCACGCGGCCCTGGTCCGGGCCCTGGGCGCGGGGGGCTACGCCAGCGCCGCCCTGGTGGGCTTCAGCATGGGCGGCAACCAGGTGGCCAAATACCTTGGCGAGGAGCCCGGGCGCGTGCCGCCCCAGGTGCGCGCCGGGGTGGCCGTGTCCGCGCCCCTGGACCTCGCGGCCTCGGTGCGCGCCCTGGAGCGCGGCCCGGCGCGGGTCTATCAGGCCTACCTCATGCGCAGCCTGAAGGAGAAGATGCGCGCCAAGGCCGCAGCCCAGCCCGGGGCCCTGGCCGGGCTGCCCCAGGGCCCCGGGCTGGACGCCATGCGCACCTTCCGCGAGTTCGACGACGCCTACACCGCGCCCCTGAACGGTTTTGCCGACGCCCGGGACTACTATGCGCGAAACGGGGCCGTGCGCGTGCTCGAAGGGGTGGGGCTGCCGCTTCTGGTGCTGTGCGCCGCCGACGACCCGTTCCTGGGGCCGGAGTGCTATCCGCGCGCCCTGGCCCGGGCCAGCGCCGTCCTGCACCTGGAGACCCCCGCCACCGGGGGGCATGTGGGCTTCGCCGCCGCCCGGAGCGCGGCGACCTATGCCGAAAACCGGACGGTGGAATTCCTGGGAACCCACTGCTGACAAGGCCGGATAGCCTTTTTATAGCGCGGGCGGCGCCCCTTGCGCCCGGGGCCGGGCGAGTGCAGGCCGGGGCGTGCTCCGCCAGCGCGCGGGGCGCGCCGCAGGGCTGCACCCACCACAAGCCACGAGAACAGCTGCTTGGCCAGCGCGTGCCGCGCCGCACCCGGGGGCGCCGGGGCGGCCCCGGCGCCGGGCGCCCGTCCGGCTTCCCGGCAGCTTCGGCCCTTCGCCCGGCCAGGTCCCGCGCGGCTGCACGGCCCCGGGGCGCAGGAGCCCCGCGCGGCCACCCCGGTTCCGACCCGGCCCCGGGCCGCCCGCCGCTTTTCCCCTTGGCCGGGCCCGGCCGGGGCGTCCCGCCCCCGGCCCTTCGCCCGGGCAGGCGCCCGGGGGGGCGGGGACGCGGATTTCCGTGACGCGCGCGGGCGGTTTCTGCTATTCTCGTGCTCGCCGCCGCCGGGCGGCGCCAACCGCAACCACCGAGGGACGCACCATGCGCATGGTCATGACCGCCGCCCTGCTGCTGGCCCTGGCCCTGCCTGCGGCCGCCGCCGACAAGCAGGCCTCCTGCAAGGAAGTGTACCAGATCTATCAGGCCTGCTACGACGGCGGGCGGCAGATGGACCTTCAGGGCTGCCAGTATGTGGTGGAGGCCCTGGGGCCCCGGCTGATGAGCGAGGACGGCCTGACGGGCTTTTCCGCGGCGCTTAGCGTAGGCATGTGCAAGCGCGGCTGCGAGGATGGGGCGAACAAGAAAAGCGCCATGACCCAGGCCGCGTTTGCCAAGGAATTCTGCGGCACCATCCTCAAGTAGCCGCCGCGGCTGACCGGGGTGCCGGGCCTCGCGGCCGCGCCGCGCCGCGCCGGGGCGGCCGTGCCCGGCCCTTTGCCGGGCGGCCCGGGTAATTTCCGTCGCCCGCGCATCCGGTCTTGACAATTCGGCCGGAATCGATACTTTCGACCTCCCGGACGCGTTCCGGCCCATGTGGGGCTGTAGCTCAGTTGGGAGAGCGCTTGAATGGCATTCAAGAGGCCGTCAGTTCAATTCTGTCCAGCTCCACCATGAAAGATCAAGGGATTCAGGCAGCCGCCTGAATCCCTTTTTCTTTGGTGGCCCGGGGGCGTCTGGGTCGTCCCGCTCCGGGGTTGCCGGGCGGCGTGGGGGCTCCGCCGGGGGCGGGGACGCCCCGGCCCGGCTACAGGCGCGACAGGACGTGGGCGCGCAGCACCTCGGCCAGGGGGGCGGGGTTGAAGAGCTGGTCGCGGTCCACGGCGAGGTCGGCCCGGGGCGGCTCAGGCAGCGTGTCCAGGTCCTCGTAGCGGACCTTCACGGCCAGGCCGTCCTCCACCATGTCGTCCAGCAGGCGGAACTCCGTCTCGAAGACCCAGGTGTGCTTGCCGTAGGGCAGCAGGTCGTAGAGCAGGGTGCTCATGCCGCCGGCCACCACGTTGACCTCGGCCATGACCTCGTCGGTGATGTCGCGCACGCCCACGATGCGCTCGCGGTGGCCCTGGGGCAGGCCGTAGCAGTCGAGCTGGCGGTCGGGGTTCTCGTCGGGCTTGAACTTGAAGTACACCGTCCAGCCCAGGTCCATGAGCTTGCGCATGCACTGGCCGATGCGCAGGGTGTTGCCCCAGAATTCATAGGGCACCAGCACGTTGCGCGGGGAAAACTTCGGCGAATCCAGGCGGCGGTAGCCGTAGGACAGCTTGTTGGCCCCGGGCAGGTGGAATCCCGGGGGGTAGACCCGGCTCCAGCGGCGCAGGACCTTTTCCCAATAGGGCCCCCAGGTGATCACGTTGTCGAAGCCGTTGTAGCTTCCCGGGGCCCAGCGCTCGAAGGTGTAGGCCGCCTGGCGCCTCGCGTACATGCTGAACTGGTAGCCCACGGTGGGCACCCCCAGGGACTGGCAGGCATACAGCAGCGGGTAGATCTCCTGGTGGTCCTCCAAGCCGAAGAGCAGCCGGGGCGGGCGCGGGCGCAGGGCCTCCAGGTGGCGGCGGTATTCCCAGACCGCGAAGGACATGTGCTCCTCGGCGCGGCGGATCACGGCGGCCACGGCCGGGCGCAGGGCCGGGGCGAAGGCCGACAGGTCGTAGGTGTTGCAGAAGACCTGCGGCGCGGCCCAGCGGCGGTGCAGGAAATAGACCGGGTGGTCCTGGGCGTCGCGCCGGTCGAGCAGGGGCCGCGAGGGCGAGTAGACGAAATGGAAGGGCACGCCCTCGGCCTCGAAGAATTCGAGCATCTCGCGGGTGCGGAAGTCGCGGGGGCCGTAGCGGTAGAAGAGCAGGTCGCCCCCGGGTCGCGCGGCCACCGCGCGGTTGTGGGCGGGCAGGGTCCGGCGGTAGAGCCGCCACGCCGCCCAGCGCGCCCCGGGGTTGCAGCGGCGCGGGTGCAGCACTTCCCAGATGCGCGCGAAATTCAGGCGGTTCAGGAAATACGGGATGCGCCGCCGCCGGGCGAGATCGTCCAGCAGCGGGCCGTACTGCACCAGCCGGAACAGCCAGCGCCAGTAGAGGTTGCCCACCTGGGTCGACAGCCAGTTGAAGCCGTCGCGGCGGTAGTTGTCCAGAAAGCGCGTGCCCTCCGGAGTCCTGGCCTCGTACAGCAGGAAGAGCAGCTCCAGGGCCTCGTCCAGGTCGTTGCGCGGGTGCCATGTGCGCGTTGCCCCGGGGCCCCTGACCTCGACGATGCCCGAGGTGCCCTCGCGGATCAGGACCGGGAGCATGGCGCCCCCCCGGCGGCGCGCCGGGCCGCCCCGCGCGTGCGCCGCCTCACTGCTCGTCCTCCAGGGGCCGGTCCTTGCGGCCGTAGGCCACGCGGGCTTCCCAGACCTTCATGCCGATCTTGCGGCCCAGGTCGGCCTGGCGCGACCGGATGAGCGCGTCGGCGGCTTCCTTGTTGCCCTCAAGGCGCAGGAGCGTGGCCGACTCCAGGTCGCGCAGGTAGCGTTCGCATTCGTGGATCACGGCGGACAGGTCCAGGGTGGCCAGGGGCTCGGGCACCCGGACGGAGCGGACTTTGCGGGGCATGGCGGCTCCTCCTCGGTCATGCGATTACAAAACGTTTACGTTTTGTCAACGCATTGGACGCCGAAAGGCAGTACGCGGCCGCCTCCCCGGAGCGGGGCGCGGCCGGGACGGGCGCGGCCCCGAAGCGGTCGCACCCCGGGTGGCTGCACCCCCGGACGGGGGCGGCGCTGGAGGTTTCGAAGGCGCATCCGGCTGCGACCCCGGATGGGCGCGAATCCGGATGGACTGCGACCCCGGATGGGCGCGGCCCCGGGGCAAAAAAAACGGCGGCCCCGGAGGGGGCCGCCGCGTCGCCGCGCCGGGCGGAGGCTACAGGGCCGCCTTGGCCGCGGCCAGGGCCGCCGCGTAGTCGGGCTCGTCGGCCACCTCGGGCACGATCTGCTGGTAGGCCACCACGCCGGTCCGGTCGATGACCAGCACCGCGCGGGCCA